>Ga0209189_1000013_pt1 | contig 184706 bp, 153 predicted proteins | sample C_130820_EF_Meta_FD_187308 | JGI IMG/M metagenome (GOLD analysis project Ga0209189, IMG submission 187308) | Freshwater microbial communities from Lake Croche, Canada to study carbon cycling - C_130820_EF_MetaG (SPAdes) (version 3) | ecosystem: Environmental > Aquatic > Freshwater > Lake... | reverse complement strand
CTTGAGAATTTCCCCCGCTGATAATAACGATGCTGTAGATGTCATAGCCTCCAGACTACGACATCTCCACTACCTACGGCAGGTGGTGCTCCGCGCAACGCTTACAACCATGGCAGCAAACCTCGCCGCACTCATGCCCGAGCCATCAAAAGCGGCGAGTATTTCCTGCCGCTTGCCAAGCGGCGTGCGCACTCGCCCCAGACTGTCCTGCTTGAGAATTTCCCCCGCTGATAATAACGATGCTGTAGATGTCATAGCCTCCAGACTACGACATCTCCACTACCTACGGCAGGTGGTGCTCCGCGCAACGCTTACGGACGATGCCCCTCCAAGGGGTTTCGTTTGGCTCGGCGGCGGAGGTATTGGATGACAACACCGGCGAGGAGGGCGACGGCGTAGAAGTAGGTTTCAGTTTCGGGGACGGCTATGATTTCGCTGCCACCGCCAGAGAAGCCAGTGACTTCGAATCCGCTTCCAACGAAGCTGTTACCTGAGTCGCTGTAGAAACTGATGTTGGCGAGATTCGAAGTGAGGGTTGAGTTGTTGGTGAAGACGAGATTGCTGGAGTTCGGGTAAGTGCCGTAGTCTGTTCCGTATTGGGTTCTTCCGCTCCAGTTCCAGATGGCGAGGTTAGCGCCGCTTGCCCAGGAGCCTATGCCACTGAAGCGGAGGGTGCCGACGAAGCCGGCGAAGTCGAGGGTGGAGTTGGCGCTGAGTGTGAGCGCGCCTACCGATTCATTGAAGGTTCCACTCACGGCCATACGGCCTCCATTGAGATTGATGGCGGCGTTGTCGTTGACGGCGTTCTCTGCTGTGACGAGGAAGGAACCGCCGTTGACATTGATGACCGTCGTGCTGCCGAGGGCGTTGGTGGCAGTGGCTTCCAATTTGCCGCTGTTGATTGTCGTGGTGCCGGTAAATGCTGAGTTGTTGCCGCTCAGGACTTGGGTGCTGGCTCCGTCTTTGACGAGTGCGGAGCTGCTGGTGCCCGTGATGCGACCGGAATGGGTGGTGGTTGTGCCGTTTGTCGTTCCTACTGTGAGGGTGTTGGAGCCGAGCGTTACGGTGGAGGTCGTATTGCCTGTGAGCGAAGCGATGGATTGGCTGGCTCCGAGGGCCAAGGTGGAGCTGCCGGTGCCTGTGGCGTCCATCGTCACCGCCGTGCGGCCATTGGTCGTTGGCAGGGCGTTGCTGACATTGGCGGTGAGGGTGCCTCCGTCGATGATGCGGGTTGGGCCGTTGTAAGTGTTCGCATTGTTGAGGGTCACCGATGCGCCGTCCACGACGAGGTCGGAATTGGCACTCGATCCACTGATAATGCCGGAGACATTGAAGGAACCGGTGTCGAAGGTGAGCGTGGTTCCGTTTTTAACAAGGCTTCCGGAAAGCGTGAGGAGTCCAACGCCGGTGTTACGGATCGTGCCAGTTCCGGAGGTGACAGTGATGTTGCGGTCCAGCGTGGCGGCACCACCTGTGTAGAGGAGCGCCGTGGCGTTGGCGAGGTTTACTCCGGAGGTCGAACCAAGGGCGGAGATCGAATTAATCGATATGTTGCCAGCGTTTATCGTCGTAGCACCGGTATAGGTGTTGTTCCCAGCGAGAATGAGCGTGCCGCTTCCGTTCTGGGTGAGAGCACCAGTGCTGGAGATGATGCCAGAGAGGGTTTGGTTGCTTGTGCCAGAGTAGATAAATGTGCCGCTATTGGCGATGTTTGCCGAGTAGTTGCCGCCGCCGAGTCGGCCGGTGTTTCCGATTTCCAGCGTGCCAGCGTTGATGGTCGTCGCACCGGTGTAGGTGTTGTTACCAGAGAGAATGAGCGCGCCGCTGCCGTTCTTGGTCAGGCCGAAACCGGTTCCAGCGATCGCGCCACCCACTGTGAGATTTCCAGCCGAGACGGTGACTGTGCGGCTGGCGTTCATTGTCACGGCTCCGTTGCCAAGATTCAGGTCGTTTGTGCCTGCGAAGGTAAAGTTTGAGTTCCAGTTCTGCGCGTTGTTTGTTGCCAGTGTGATTGCAGCACCGCTGGTGTTGTTAATTGCGCCTCCGTTGATGGTCAGCGTTCCAGCGCCGATCGCATTGGCATTATTGAGAGTTAATGTGCCTGCGCTGAGCGTCGTTCCACCATTATAGGTATTGGCACCGGCAAGCACCAGTGTGCCGTTTCCATTCTTTGTTAAAGCAAATCCTGCGCCTGAAATCGCACCCCCAACGGTGAGATTTCCGGCCGCTACAGTAACCGTGCGGTTGCTCGTCATCGTTACATTCCCTGTGCCAAGATTGAGGTCGTTTGTGCCTACGAAGGTAAAGCTTGTTGCATTCCAATTCTGCGCGTTGTTCGTTGCCAGTGTGATTGCGGCACCGCTGTTGTTGTTAATCGTGCTTGTTCCACTAATGACGAGCAATCCACTGCCGATCGCATTGGCATTGTTGATATTGAGTGTTCCTGCATTTAGCGTTGTAGTGCCATTGTAGGTATTGGCACCTGCAAGCACCAGTGTGCCAGCATTCAGTGTTGTATTGCCACTATATGCGTTTGCACCCGCAAGAACCAGTGTGCCGTTTCCATTCTTTGTTAAACCAAATCCAACGCCTGAAATCGCACCCCCAACTGTAAGATTTCCAGCCGTGACGGTGACCGTGCGGCTGGCATTCATCGTCACGGCTCCGGTGCCAAGATTCAGGTCACTGGAGCCTGCGAAGGTAAAGTTTCCATTCCAATTCTGCGTGTTGTTGGTTGCCAGTGTGATCGCTGAGCCGCTGGTGTTATCAAGCGTCCCACCACTGAGAATCAGGCCACCATTTCCGATCGCATTCGTGTGATTCAGGTTTAACTGGCCAGAGCTCAGCGTTGTGCCGCCGGTGTAGGTGTTGTTGCCATTGAGTGTGGCGGTGCCTCCAGTAACCGAAACGGTGTTCCCACTTCCTCCGATTGAGCCGCTTGCGGACTGGTTCAAAACTCCCGAGATAGTTACATTCGAGCCATTCAAGGAGCTGCTCAAGACCAGAGTTCCGGCGTTGATGGTTGTTGACCCGGTGTAGGTATTGGATCCATTCAGCGTGAGTGTGCCGACGCCAGCTTTCGTCAGGCCTCCTGACCCCGTCACCGCACCGGCGAAGGTATTTGTGAAGGCTTCGTTGACCGTGAGCGTTTGGCCCGAGGCTATCGTGATGGTGCCACCCGTTGTGCCACCGCCGATGAGGCTGCCAATGGATTCGCTCGTATTCACATTGAATCCGGTTCCGGCGGTATTGGCCAAGGTGACACTGCCGCTATCTGAAAGGGCGGAGCCACCTGAAACAGTGATATATCCAGCATTGATTCTTGTGCCGCCGCTGTAGGTGTTATTGCCGTTCAGCACGAGTGTGCCGCTTCCAGTCTTCTCCAGTGCGCCGCCCCCTCCAATTGTGCTGTTCACTGTGAGCGTGAATCCTTGGGTGTCGAATCCAGCGGTGCTTGAGTTGATGGCCACTGTTCGAGTGGAACCAAGAGTCAAGTTCGCAGAGGCTTGGAGGGTTGTATTGCCTGAACCAACTGCAAAGGTGAGTCCAGAAGTTGAATTCCCCAAGGCAGCATTTGATCCAACCTGAATCGTGCCACCCGATATCACCGTGCCACCGCTGTAGCTGTTCGAACCGCCCAGAACCAATGTTCCATTTCCACTTTTAGTAAGGCCTGCGCTACCGGCCAGCGTGGCATTGATCGTTGTGGTGCCAACATCATTGGCAACGCTAATAGCTGAAGCCCCTACACCATTCACGGTGAGAGTATTGGCCCCATTAATTGAGACCCCGTCGGTTGTAATTGTAAGTGTTTTTACCGTGTAATCCGCTCCCAAAGTGGTAGTGAGATTTCCAGCGCCTGTGGCCGCAAATTTTATATCACTTGTGGAAGACAGGGATGTGCCAGCAAATGGTGACGTGCCATTCACGGAGCTGCTCCAGTTCACCCCAGCCCATGTGCTGCTCGCAGAACCGGTCCAGTAGTTGTCGGTGGTGCTCGTGGAGGCTATGAGAGTGAGCGCTGTGGCCGTGGAATTGAGGGAGAAACTAAAACCTGTGGGCGCAGATGTTCCCAAGCTCCATGTCCCGTTCAATCCGCTTGCTGCCGTCAGGAGCGTCCAAGTGCCTGCCGAGAAGGAGGAGATATTCAAATTCACGGTATTTATCCCTATGAGGGTGGCCGCACCAGTAATGTTCAGGCGGTCGGTAGAAGCTCCATTCAGGTCGAAGTTGAATGAACTGGCGTTCAGAGAGAGTGTGCCAGCGATTTGGCTGGTGCGTGTCGTGCCGTCCGCAAGACTGATTGTGGCTCCGGTTGCTGCGCTTAGGTTGCTTGTGCTGGTGGAGAGGGCATTCGCTCCGCTGAAAAGAAGTGTGCCTCCATTGACTTGCAAGGAGCCGCTGTTGGTGTTGTTACCGGAGAGCGTGAGCACGCCGACACCAGATTTGACGATCGCACCGCTGCCACTGATCCCAGCTCCAAAGGATGTGGCATCCGACCTGTTAAAAACCAGAGCGCCGTTATTTGCGACACTCGCCGTGGAGGAAATATCTCCCGTGGTTCCTCCTGCACCGATCTGAAGCGTGCCGGCACTGATGGTTGTCGCCCCTGAGTAAGTGTTGGCTCCCGAGAGCAACAGCGTGCCACTGCCCGCCTGTGTGAGATTTCCCGTTCCCGAAATGGCCGAAGCAAAGTCCAGACCTTGGGTGACGGTGTCGGAGCGGTTGAAGATGAGAGTGCCGTTATTCGAGATCGAACTGCTGGTTGAGAGGCTTCCAGTCACGCCGGCGTTTCCGATTTGTAGCGTTCCGGCGTCGATGGCGGTTGCGCCATCGTAGGTGTTGGCTCCCGAGAGAATGAGGGTGCCGCTGCCGCTCTTAGTCAGGCCGAAGCCGACTCCGGCGATCGCGCCGCCCACCGTGAGGTTGCCAGCCATTACGGTAACAGTGCGCGAGGCGTTCATCGTCACGGCTCCAGTGCCGAGGTTCAGGTCCCTCGTGCCCGCGAAGGCAAAGTCGCCATTCCAGTTCTGCAAATTGTTTTTCAAAATGGTAATGGCCGCTGCGCTGGTATTGTCGATGGTGCCACCAACGATGGTCAAGGTGCTGTTGCCGATCGCTGAGGCGTGGTTGATCGCGAGCGTGCCTGAGTTGAGCGTTGTCGTGCCAACATAAGTATTGTTACCAGAGAGCGTTTGGGTGCCTGTTCCATTTTTGGTCACGCCACCAGCAAGGCCGGAGATGATGCCTGAAAAGATCGCATCCGAAGTATTGTCAGTGCCAAGTGTCAGCGTGCCTTTCAGGATGACACTTCCAGCACCAACCAGAGAACCTATGCTGAGATTTCTTCCGCCCCCATTCTGAAGGTCTAACGAAGCTCCTGAATCGATGGTGTATCGACTGAGCGGCGTTGAGTAGCTCTGGCCAAGATACAGCTTTCCCTGTTGAATCCATGTCGACCCAGAATAGTTGGTGGAGGCAGAGGAGATATGAGTTGTTAGCGTGCCAGCACCTGCTTTGACCAGGCTGCCGCTTCCGGAAATGGTATACGCCAGAGTCTGATTACCTGCCAGATTGAAATAGAGAGTTCCATTGTTCGTCATGGAGGTCGAGGCAATCGAGCCGTCATTGCCCGCCGTGCCGTCTCCCAGTTGAAGGGTTCCTGCATTGATGGTCGTGGCCCCCGTGTAGGTGTTGTTCTGAGTCAGGATAAGCGTGTTGCTGCCCGTCTTGACAAGGCTGAGGGAACCGAGATTGGTTGCGTTGAAAGTCGTCCACTGAGTGAGATTGCCGTTGGAGGTGTCAATGCCGAGGGCGCCGCTGGTCTTGGTGGCATTGGTTAAAAGCGTATCGATCTGCGCCGTGCTCCACCCCGTAGTCGCGCCGTTCCCGACTTTGGTGACGAGCACGCCACCGTTGAAAACCACTTTGCCCGAGGTGTTGTAATTCGGGAGCGCGGTCGCGAGGGTCGGGGTCAGGGTTCCCGAAGTGACCGTGGTGATACCAGTGTAGGTGTTGACTCCATTCAGGATCAAAGTTCCGCTGCCAGCTTGGATGAGCGCTCCTGTGCCACCGATGACACTGTTGAAATCCGTGCCTTGCGTAATCGTGTCCGACCGGTTGAATCTCAGAGTGCCGTCGTTGGTGATCGCGCTGGAGGTCGACAGGGTGCCTGTGGTGCTGCCGCTGCCGATTTGTAGCGTCCCGGCACTGATAGTCGTCGCGCCGCTGTAGGTGTTGGCTCCATTCAGGACCAAAGTTCCGCTGCCAGCTTGGATGAGCGCGCCCGTGCCACCGATGACACTGTTGAAATCCGTGCCTTGCGTAATCGTGTCCGACCGGTTGAAGGTTAGTGTCCCGTTGATGGTGATCGCGCTGGAGGTCGAAAGACTACCTGTGGTGCTGCCGCTTCCGATTTGCAGGGTGCCGACATTGATGTTGGTTGCTCCGGTGTAGGTGTTGTTGCCGGAGAGTGTCAGTGTGCCTGCACCGTCTTTGGTGAGTGTGCCCGTGGTTGTGCCGATGACGCCGCTGATGGTCGTATTCCCAGCACCGCCAACTGTGAGGTTTTGGGTGCCGCCGATATTGCCGGAGAGGGAGAGGGACCCTGAATCCGAGTTGATTCGAGAGTCGGAGCCAAGTGTGATGGCTCCCTGATAGGTGTTTGAACCCGAAATGTTGCGGAGGGCGCCTCCGCTGGAGATGCCGTCACCATTGAGAGTGAGCGCCTCAGCGCCGATGGTGATCCCACCTGTGAGTTGGAGCGCTGCACCTGCACTGACTGTGGTGCCGGTTGCTGTGGTGCCGAGGGCATTAGCGTGGGAGGCTGTGAGGACGCCAGCGGAGATGCTCGTCGCACCAGTGTAAGTGTTGTTACCGGAGAGCGTGAGGGTGCCTGCACCGTCTTTGGTGAGTGTGCCCGTGGTTGTGCCGATGACGCCGCTGATAGTCGTATTCCCAGCGCCGCCAACTGTGAGGTTTTGGGTATTGCCGCCAATGTTGCCGGAGAGGGTGAGGGAGTCGCTGTCCGAGTTGATTCGAGAGGCGGAGCCGAGAGTGATGGCTCCCTGATAGGTGTTCGAACCGGAGATGTTGCGGAGGGCGCCTCCGCTGGAGATGCCGTCACCATTAAGAGCGAGCGACTCAGTGCCGATGGTGATGCCACCCGTGAGTTGGAGCGCAGCACCTGCACTGACTGTGGTGCCGGACGCTGTGTTGCCAAGGGCGTTCGCGTGGGAGGCTGTGAGGACGCCAGCGGAGATGGTCGTGACGCCGATGTAAGTGTTGTTCCCGGCGAGTGTCCAAGTGCCGGTGCCCTGCTTGGTAATCCGCGTGTCCCCGTTACCGACTGTCGCGTTGCCGCCACCGGATATCGCGGTGGTTGAGTCAGAAATGACACCCTGAATGACATTGGCGGCGCTGGTGCCATCGAGGACAAGGGTATCGTAACGCGTAGACGATGTCGTGGTGATCCCGTTGGTGACATTCCCCGTGATTATTACGGAGGTTGTCGTGGCATTGAGCGTGGTCGATTGCCCACCGCCACCGGGAAGGGCAAGGCTGGCAATACTCAATAATGTGTTATTACCTCCGGTGAACCTCTGAGTAGAGTTGAGGGCGGTCGGGATGACCAACGCGCCCAGACTAAGCGTTGCTCCGGTGCCGTTCGCAGTCATGCGGTCCACATCGATTGTTGTTGATCCGCCGATCGTGATATTGCCTGAGGAGGCAAAGGTGGTGTTCGTGTCGCTGCGGAGCTGGAGAGTGCCGCCGCTGAGAGTCAGTGCGGAGTTCTGGATCGCGTTGGCGTTCTGCAGTTGCAGCGTGCCGCCCGTCAGAGTCACGCCGCCCGTGCCAGTGTTGCTGCCGGAAAGGACCAGCGTGCCGGTCGCCGAGTTCATGGTCGTGAGACCGTTGTAGGTGTTGTTGCCCGCGAGGGTCACCGTGCCGCTGCTGGTGATCGTCAAAGATTGGGTAGCTCCCGTGCTACTGCCGTTTGTCACGGCTCCCGTGACCATCACATTACCGGTGCCTGCGATCGTCTGCGTGCGCGCCGTCGAACCTCCGTTTACCAAGGCGATACCCCCGAGGTTCAAGGTGTTGCCTGCACCGTTCACGGTGAGGGTGTTGTTAGCATCATTGGTGTTCCCGAGGACACCACCGAGCGTCAAAGTCTTGCCGCTGCCGTTCAGGGTGATGGTGCGCGAGCCAAAAGAGCCACTCACCGCGCCCGTGCCCAAATTCAAGTCGTTCGTGCCGCCAAAGGCAAAGTTGGCGCCGATGGAAATCGGATTGGCGTTGGCGTTGCTGATACCCGCCACCGTGCTATCAATCGTGCCGCCGTTGATGCTAAGCGTGCCGGCTGTCACGCCCAGCGCATTGTTGTTGTTGACCACTAGAGTGCCTGTTGTGAGAGTCACGCCACCCGTGTAGGTGTTCGCGCCCGCCAGCACCAATGCGCCGGTGCCGGACTTGGTCAAGCCAAAGCCTGAGCCGGAGATCGCCCCGCCGACAGTCAGGGTTCCCGATGTTACCGTAACGCTGCGGGTGGCATTCATCGATACAGCTCCCGTGCCGAGATTCAGATCGCTCGTTCCAGCGAAGGCAAAGTCTCCATTCCAATTTTGCGAGTTACTTGTGGACAATGTGATGGCTGAACCGCTGGTATTGTCTATGGTCCCGCCCGAAATGGTCAGGTTTCCACTTCCGATAGCACTGGAATTGTTTAGGGCAAGGGTGCCGGCGCTCAGAGTCGTGCCACCCGAATAGGTATTCGCGCCCGAAAGCGCCAAGGTGCCGCTGCCAGCTTGGATGAGCGCTCCTGTGCCACCGATGACACTGTTGAAATCCGTGCCTTGCGTGATCGTGTTTGACCGGTTGAAGGTCAAGGTCCCGTTGTTGGTGATCGCGCTGGAAGTGGACAAGTTCCCTGTGGTGCTGCCGCTGCCGATTTGTAGCGTGCCGCGACTGATAGTCGTCGCGCCGGTGTAGGTGTTGGCTCCAGAGAGAGTGAGCGTGCCGCTGCCGTTTTGGGTCAGCGCACCCGTGCCGGAGATGACGCCAGAGAGGGTTTGATTGTTTGTTCCAGAGTTAATAAGGGTGCCACTGTTGGTGATGTTTCCCGAATAGCTTCCGCCACCGAGTCGGCCGGTGCTCGCGATTTCCAGGGTGCCAGCGGAGATGGTTGTTGCGCCGGTGTAGGTGTTGTTTCCGGAGAGTGCGAGTGTGCCGCTGCCAGACTTGGTGAGTGAACCGTTTGTGCTGGCGGCAGCTCCTGAGATGGTGAGCGTTGTATTGGGGTTCGTGACACTGATTGTGCTGCTTGTTCCGTTGCTGAGAGTAAAATTACGATCCGTGGAACCAATGGAGGAGCCGGTGTATTCCAAGGTGCCTCCCCCCAAGACGAGGTTGGTGGCCGCATTGGTCGAGTTGCCGAGTGCTCCAGCAACGCCGCCGTTGGTGATGCTCGCGATGCTCAGAGTTCCGCCGTTAATCGTCGTCGCACCGGTGTAGGTATTCGCAGCGGTGAGCGTGAGCGTGCCATTCCCCACTTTGGTCAATGCTCTGGAGCCTCCGGATTCTGCGACGACCGCGTCGATCGTGATGTTGCCGCTTCCACCGATGCTGCTATCAGAGGCGAGGGTCACCGAGGAGAGTATGGGAGTAGCACTGCCACCGCCGGTCCATGTAGCCGTCGGCGTCCCAGTGTATCCCGATCCGGCTGCCGTCATCTGAATGCCACTGACGGTAAAATTTCCTGCGTTGCCTACACCGGTCGGGTTGGTCCCCGCAGTAGTTATGGTCCCCCCAGAAAAGGAAATGGTGGGAGTTCCGCTGAAACCTATACCTGCATTGGTGATTGTAATACCGGAAACCGTTCCACTGGTTAGAATTGCCGTTGCAGTAGCACCGCTACCGCCGGTGATGGTAGCGTTCGGAGCGACAGAGTAAACTGTAGTGCCCCCAATGATCGTGAAACTTGCCGTCGTTACTCCCAACGAAGCTGTGGCGTTAGCTCCGGAACCAGTGCCGGTGATTGTGATAGTGGGAGCCGACGACAAGCCGCTCCCGCTTCCCGTGTTTGCTGCCACCGTGATCCCCGCGATGCCGCTGCCAATACTGGCTGCCGTGGCGGAGTTGTTGATCAGAGCGCCACCGGAGTTAATCCCGGTGCCATTGAGGATAATTGGCTCATTAATGCCCGTGGCGCCATTCAGGTCGAGGACACCGCCGCTACTCACGGTTGTGGTGCCAAGGGTGTTTCCTCCTCTTGAGGTTCCCCCAAATCCCAGCGAATTGGTATTCCCGCCCTTCAGCGTCGCCCCGCTACTTACCGTTAATGGGCCGGAGAAGGTGTTGTTGCCACTGAGCGTCGTGATACCGGCGCTGGAGATAGTGATCGCACCGTTGGCCAGATTACTATCACTCAGGATGCCGCTGAACATCGTATTCCCGGTGCCTTGGATTGTTAAGCTTCTCGATGTGCCGGCATTATTTAGCTGGTAATTTCCAGAGAAAGTCAGCGACTTGTCGCTGGTCAGGTTGTTGATGAGGTTTTTATTCCCACCACCGAGGAGGCCAGTAGAATTGCCTGTGATGGTGATGCTGTTCGAGCCGCTGAATGTTGTGGTCCCTGAGTTTAAGACGACAACGGAGTTCGCGAGGGTCACATCGGTCGAGGCTTGGAGCGTGGTGCCGTTGTTCAATGTGAACGTGCCGGTGCCGAGCGCGTTGTTGCTGCCGACGACCAACGTGCCAGCATTCACTGTGGTGGCGCCAGTGTAGGAGTTGGTGCCGGACAAGGTCACCGTGCCCGTGCTGTTTATGGTGATCGTGCTGGTGGAGCCAGTGCCAGAGATATTTCCGCTGATGACGACATTGCCTGTCGAGGTGGCGCCAGCGCCGATGGTCAGTGCCTTGGTATTAAGATTCAACCCTCCGGAGATGGTCAGGACGCCCGTTGTCTCTTGGTTGTAGAACCCAGTGTTATTCGAAAGGGTAATGCTGGTGTTCGGCCCGATGGTCAGGCTGCGATTGCCGGAATCATTCATGTAAATGCCCGCGTTAGTCTGAGAGTTGAGTGTTGCGTTGCCGGTGATTGTGAGGGTTTGAGCGGATGCGGAATTGATCGTGACATTCTGGCCGACGCCTGTCGCGAGCCAGAGCCCTTGGGCGGTCTGCGCACCGCCGAGCGTCGGTTGGTTGGAGAAGGTGCTGTTAAAAAGTGCGCTGACCGTGGTTGATGGCAGCACACTCCCAGCCCAGTTGCCTGCGGTCCCCCAAACCGTGGTGCCGCCATTCCAGGCCGAAGTCGTAGTGTCCTGCGCGCTGGCTTGGGGCCATGCGGCGAGCAGCAACAATGCTGTCAAGGACAAGGCGACAGCCTGTGCGGATGCGGCAAAGCGGTTGGCCGAATGACGGGCCACGCAGCGCGAACATTCAAAACTCGACATGTCTGGGGATGAATATGGCATTTCCTGTTGGGGAAGAATCGGGAGGTTAAAAAATAGATTGGTGTCAAATTAAACTGAGCAACAGTTTCGACCAGTCGTAAAAATGCGACATACCAGAAGAAAAAAACGACATCTCGCCAGAGCGGAGCATCCCCTGCGGCATCGAAAACGGCGGGCGTCGCGAGAGCGATTGCGATAACGATCTTGAACCGAATCCAGCAGAATTAACCACAATCGAGCACCGGGGCAGGTGCGAGAACCGAAAGCTTGGGAAAGCTGAAGGAAGAGCAACTGAAAGTTGGCCCCAAAGGGGGGCAGCATCGGGGACGATGCAACTCAACGAGCAACCGGAGGTTGGCCCGAAGGGCGAGTGAGCGGGAGCGAACGAGTCAAAGGATGGTCTGTGTATGATTCGATGTGGTTGAAAAAACTTGTGCGATATCAAACAAAAGCCAAACCCTTTCCTGTAAATTGACTCGCTCGCGCTCACCCGGCGGGCTGCCTTCGGCAGTCTTTCTCCGCTGCGCTCCGATTCTCTTCATCCTGTCCTTCTGTCTAAGAATCCGTTTTCGGGTTTAACCCGGCGAGGGGCATAGGAAGTGTCTTGGGAAAGCGCCCTTAGTCTCGTAACCCGAAGCGGAAGTAGGCGAAATCGGCGAAGGCGGCCTCCTCGGGAGATGAAGGCGCGGCGGCAGGCGAATGGAACAGGCCCACGCGGGCGCCGAGCCAGCCTCCGTCGGTGACACTCTGGCGGCTGCCTACGGGAGTGAAGACACTTCCATCGGGCGACCAGAAGAACTGGAGCGTGGCGTCGGCATCCACCGACACGCGGAGATAGGCCGTGTTGCCGGTGGCCTGTGCGTGCTCGAGGATTCCTTCTGGAGAACGCGTGATGATGGCCATCGCAGTCCCAGAGCGGCTCAGGCCGACGGCGAAAGATTTGCCGCCACCGACGATGGCCAACCCGGCCGTGCCGTCGCCACTTTCCAGAGCGCTCCACTCCACGCAGGTCTCGAGAGTGAATCCCCTCGCCGGGAATTTCTGCGCGAGAAATCGCGGGCTCACTCCGATCTCGAGGTCCGCAATGGGGCTGCCATGCAGGCGCAGCCAACCTGGACGGGCGGAGAGGGAGGCCCAGCGCGGGTCGTGGTTTGCGTTCCATTGCCACTGCAGGCCCAGTGCGGGCGACTCGAATTCGTCCGAGGTCGCAGGAATGGCAGAATCAAATCCGGAGACCGGTTTTCTCCAGATGGAGACTGGCTCGCCGATCCCGTTGCCGTCGAGATCGACGCCCATGAGGGGCCAGCCATCCACCCAGCGTGTGGGTTGAACATGAGCGATGCGCCCGAAGGCGTCGGCATCTTGGAAATGAATGAACCACCAGGAACCATCCGGCGCATCGACGAGCGCGCCTTGGTGGGGTCCGTTGACCTGCGTGCTGCCTTGCTCAAGCACGACCTTTTCCTCATACGGTCCCCAGATGTTTGGGGAGCGGAAGACGACCTGCCAGCCGTTTTTGACGCCCCCGCCGGGTGCCAGGATGTAGTAGAGGCCATCGAACTTGTGCATCTTGGGGCCCTCGAGGTAGGAATGGTGCGGCGTGTGGACGAGTTCCCTCCCCTCCCCCAGGAGAGAGCGGCAGTCGGGCGTCATGGGCCGCAGATGAAGACGGCTGTGCTTTCCCGCGCGCGAGTTGGCAAAGGCGTGCACGAGGTAGGCCTGCCCGTCGTCATCCCAGAACGGGCAGGGGTCGATCCATCCCTTGGCTTCTTGCAAGCACCAAGGCTCTTCCCACCTACCCCGTGGGTCATCGGCACAGGTGACGAAAATTCCTTCATCCGGCGTCGGGAAAAAGATCCAAAATTTGTCGGCATGGTAGCGGATGGCTGGCGCCCAGACGCCGCAACCAGCGCGCATCTCGGCGTAAGAAGAATGAGGCACATTCTGGATGGCGTGATTCACCAGAGTCCAGTTGACCAGATCGGGCGAGTGGAGGATCGGCAGCCCCGGCGTGCAGTTGAAACTGGAGGCGGTCATCCAGAAATCCTCTCCCACGCGGATCACATCGAGGTCGGAGTAATCGGCGTGGATCACCGGATTGGCATAGGTTCCATCGCCCCGGTCGGGAATCCAAGGATAGCCTGCGAGGCGGGGCAAATCCTTGGGCGATCCGTCAGGATTCGCTGTGTAGGCGCTGGATGCGATGGAAATATTCGAAGATGAATGGGACATTTGCTGCGAAAGGGTCGTTGGTTTTGTGGGCGTGTTGGAGGGGGTCCGCACAAGCGCGGAGTGTCATCTTTCTAACAAGGCGCATCGGGCGGATAGAGTGATAAAGGCGACAACTTGGAAGACAAATGCGACAGTCTGAATTTTTTAGACAGGAGGACAGGATGTGCAGGAGGGACAGGAGGTTTTTTTAACAGAAGCGGAGGAAGACTGACGGAGGGTTAGTCCTGCGAGTCCGTTTACGGAATTGGAAAGACAAAGGAGGTAGGGATGGCTCGCCGAGCCGTCCGACTCTCGCGGCGTAGCCGACCCTATCCAGAAGAAACGGCGACTGCATCGCCTGAGTCTTGGGTCCGCTCGGCGAGCCGACCCTACCCTCTTTTCACAAAGTGTGCTGACTTTGGGATTTCTCCTCTCCGTGGCTTTGTGGCTTTGTGAGAGAATTTTTTCTGAATTAAAAAATCTTGGGGTTTTCGAAAAAGTCTTCCAGCGGGATGCCTCCCGAGCCGATGACAAGCGTGGAGGATTGAGGGTATTTCTTTTTAAAAGCGGAGAGGCCGGAGATTTTTCCAGGTCGGCCGCTTTTGACTTCGATCGCGGTGATGCGGGCGCCCTCGCTCAGGACAAAATCGGTCTCGAGCGAACCGTCGCGCCAGTAGGATAATCTGGCGTTGGGAGAATGGTAGTCCTGGAGCAGGACGGCGCCGACGGCGTTCTCGACGAGTCGGCCGCGCCACTGAGCGTCCGTGGTCGCCGTAGGAAGCAGGCGGGGATTGCTGGCTGTCACCAGCGCGTTGTTTTGAATGATGAGTTTCGGACTGCTCGCCCGCCGGCGGATTTCCCCACCGGAGTAGGCGGGGAGACCCGTGATGAGAAAAGCTTGGCCCAAGAGCTGGAGATAATGCGACAGGGTGGTGGTATTTCCGGCATCCACAAGCTGGCCGAGCATTTTGTTAAAGGATAAAATTTGGGATGGGTAGTGGGTGGCGAGGCCGAAAAGGTGGCGTAGGAGCGCTGGCTTGGCGATGGTTTCCATTTGCAAGACATCACGCGAGAGCGTTGTCTCGATCAAAGAGTCGTTGACATAGCGGAGCCAGAGTTCCGGATCGTTGATGTAGTTCGCCGCGCCAGGATACCCTCCGAAGCACAGCCAGGTCTCCAGATCCCAGCCAAACGCGGACCGCATTTCCGGCCAGGCCCAATGCCCACAACGGTGGAGGAAAAAGCGTCCGGCGAGGCTTTCCGAGAGGCCTTTTTGAAGCAGGAGCGCGGAAGAGCCCAGGAGGAGAGGGCGAATTTTGCCGGTTGGGTCTGCGTCCCAGAGTCGCTTCACCTCCTCGCTCCAGCCCCGGACTTTTTGAATTTCGTCGAGGATCAACCACACGGGGCCATCGCATTCGGTGGTTTTGCGGTGAGCCAGATCCCAATGCCTCTCGACCCACTCGGGGCCGGGTGGCAAGGCTTCGTCCGCGCTCGCATAGTGGCAAGGTCTCCCGCTTCGCTCGGCGGCTTGTTTTGCCGCAGTTGTTTTACCAACTTGCCGGGGGCCGATCAAAATCTGAAGCCGTGGCGGTGAAACGGCCTCCCAGCGCAGAATTTCTTGAACAATTTTTCGCTCGAACATAGTTGGCAATCAATGGGCACTACGCATTTGTTTTTTATAGTCTTAGTATTTATTGACTTCGGATGAGTAAATTGATTAAGAGCAATTTTTACTCAATTATTGAGAAATTTTACTCAATGAATGAATCTTGACAAGGCGAGAAATGGTTTTTCTTAAGCCCGAGGACGGATTTCTAGACAGGAGGACAGGATGTGCAGGAGGGACAGGAGGTTTTTTTAACAGAAGCGGAGGAAGACTGCGGATAGGCAGCCTGGAGGGTGAGCGCGGCGCCCATTTACGGAATTGAAAAGATAAACCCGAATCCAGCAGAACTAACCACAGAGCGCACAGAGGACACAACCAGGCGGCTGGGCATCCGCGCGGTAGACTGCCGTAGGCAGCCCGAAGGGAGAGATGAGCGGGAGCGAACGAGTCAAAGGATGATCTGTTTATGCTTCAATGTGGTTGAAAAAACGTGTGCGATATCAAACAACAGACAAACCCTTTCCTGTAGATTGACTCGCTCGCGCTCACCCGGCGGGCTGCCTTCGGCAGTCTTTCTCCGCTGCGCTCCGATTCTCTCCATGCTGTCCTCCTGTCTAAAAATCCATTTTCGGAATAAAAGGCGTAGAGATGGCTCGGCGAGCCGACCCTACCTTTTTTTTCGATAGGTTCGCTGATTCCTTCTCAATCCTTCTCCGATGCCTCTCCCGCATTGAGGCGCTTCAGGGCGCGTTTCATGTGTTGCACGTTGTAGAATCCGCAGCGCTGGGCGATCTCGGCGAGGGGCAGCCGGGGCTTGGCTTTGAGAAATTCTTTGGCATTGGACACCCTTTCCCGGAGAAGAGCCTCGTGGGGACTCATTCCCACAGCGGCCAGGAAACGCCGCTCGATGGTTCGGCGCGGACGGCCCAGATTGGCCGCGATGGTTTTGATGTTGATGTTTTCCGCTGCGTGCTGCCGAATAGAATCCATCGCACTCCGGACCAGTGAATCTTCGACGGCGATAATGTTTGTGGACTGGGCTGCAATGATTCCTGCGGGGGGCACGGTGACCGGTTCGGGATACGGCTTGCCGCCGCGCATCAAGCGGTCGAGGTAGGCACCAGCGCGATGAGCCCAGAGAGTTTCATTGGGATCGGCACAGGTTAAGGATGGCACGCACAATTCGTGGGTTTGCAAGGACACATAGGGCGCGATCACCGCGATATCCTCCGGAATCCGCAGCCCGGCATTGCGGATGGTCTCCAGCACTTGATAGGCATCATGCGAGTCCGTGAGGAAGATGGCGACAGGCGGAGTCAGGGTGGCGACCCAGGCTCTCAACTGGCGCAATTCAGTGGCACTGAAAAGGTCGGGCTCGATGTGCTTGAGGTCCATTCCCGAGATATTCCCGGAGAATCCTGCCTCTGAGAGGCTCTCGAGAAATCCTTCCAGACGCGTTTGGTTAAGCCATCCGCCGGGGAAACGCACATAGGCGAACCGCTGGAAGTTGCGCTCGATGAGGTGTTGGGCACACAGCCGGCCCAGTTCCCTCTGATCGGCCCGAATCGTTGGCACGCCTGGGTTCTCCAGGTAGCCGGAAATGTTCACGACCGGGAAGGGCAGTTTTTTTGCCTCGTCGCGCATGGCGGTGGAGCAAATCCGCACGATGGCTCCATCGCAGTCCAACTCCAGCAAATGCCGGAAGCTCGCCTCTGTTGGCTCGGCATTGAAGATGAAGTTCCAGTGACCGTGCTCACGCGCATACTCCATCAAGCCCGCATTGAAAGGACTCCGCCCCAAAAGAATCGGCAAGCCAACGATCGCAATCCTCTTCGGACGCCTTTTTCGGCGCGACTCGATCTGGGGAGTTTCCGTCATGATGGATTAACGATCGGTGGGATTCGGTGGTGTGCAATGAGAGGTTAGCCCCATCAGCACGAGAGACATTCAGCGATGCACGGCGGAGAGCATTTCAGAAAGACAGGCTATTTGATGGTCTTGATGGTGAGGCCTGTGATCGCAGGATCGCCGGGAACATTGTCGTAAAAATCCCTCGCGCGAAGCTGAATGGCTGCGATGTCGGAAGCGTCAAACTCCAGAGTGGAGGCCGGATCGGAAACCATCGCGTTTTCGTCAGGGTTGACCCAAGCTTCCGCCTTCGCATGGCCGCTGGCATTCGAAATCCGGAGTAATACCCTGTGCCAGCCGAACCCATTCAGGAGAGCCTTTTCCTCTTGGGGGCTGATATTCTGGCCCCGGACGCCTCCACTATCGAAAAGGCGGAGAAAGCCGGTTATTTTTTTTCCCGATGAGTCCTCTCCAAACGCCCCTCCGTCCTTGGAGGCTGCAAGAATCAATTTGCCTTCGGAATTTAAGAGTCCAATCCCAGAAGTCGTGCGTCCGGCCATCGTTCCTCCACTGAGATAAAACTCCACCCAGATTTCCGTCTCTTTGGGAATCGGGACTTGGAGTGTGCGTTGAATCGTGAGTGCCTCGCTCTTTCGCTCTCCTGGGGCGTTGGCTTTCACACAGGCGGGAAATGACAATTTCAACGTGTTCTTTTTGATCACCAAAGGAATGACCTCGAAGGCTTGGTCACCAGCCCAAGAGCCCTGCCAACCGCTCCCGGCAGACTGGCCATCAAGCGGCGCGTCCATTTTGAGGGAATCGCCATCAGTAAAATCCTCAGCCACTTTTTGGGCCTTTTCGAAGCTTTGGAGGACGCCTGATGCGCTGGTTGCGGGTTTTCCGGCGGGCTTGGGAGCCGCGAGGGCTGACCCAAGGGTGAGTGCTGCGAGGAGTATCGAATGTTTGATCATGATGTTCGGGGTTTTGTTGAAGTGAAGGATTAGGGGTTGTTGTTTTCTTTCAGATTGGTGGTATGAAGGAAAGGATTTCTTCTGGTTGTGGTTGCAGCGAGATGCTCAAGGAGCGGAGAATGAGAAGAGATCTCCGCGCCCGGTTCGACGCTCTCGGGCACGGTCATCGGGAGATCGACTGGCTTCGCGTCGCCTCGCTGATAGGTGCCACCTTTTGGCGTGAGTGTGATGAGATCGGTGCGATCGGCGATGATCACGCTAACGACGATCTGAGATTTTGACTGAGAAACCAGCTTGGTCGTTAACTTCGGAGCGTCGGCTTTGCGAGGCTGGAGCACAGTCACGAAATCGGTGTTGGGTGCCGCGTCGAGCACGAAGTATTTGAGCATTCGAAAGGGATAGGGGCCTGAGGGCTTGTTCGCGTTTCGAGTGTCTGCATACTTCCAATCGCCAAATGGACCTTCTTTCACATTGGGAGTCAGTGGGGTCGCTGGAGAAAGCACATGGATGTCGAGATCGACTCCGTAAGCGGTTTTTGAGGTGACGGCGTTCTCTTCCCAGAGAAATTCCGCCGCCGTGGTGTGAAGAAACCATTTCGCGGCCATGGTGGAATCGCACTGATCCCAGACCAGCAGGTAAGCAGGGTCTTTGACCAACACCAGATGGCGCACCCATTTGAAGGTCTCCTTGCCTCGGAGGCGGGAGCCATCCGTAACGGTATAGTCCACTGTGGGGCTGGAAAAAAACGCCAATGGTGTGCCGCTGGAGACCGATTGCAGACCGGGGATATCGACATAAGGATTTTTGCTGGGGCTTACATTCGTGTCTGCGCTGACAAAGCCGACGGAGTTATTTGCCCCCCTCCACCGATTCCACAACAGCTCGGGCTCTTGGTAGGGACCCGATTGAGCGCCACACGCGAGCGGGATACCATGGCTGAAGATATCGATGCTTCCCAAGTCGTCGCGCTTGTGATTGCGGGCCGCGCCGCTGCGCATCGTTACCCAGGTTTCCTCCGGTGTGTCAAAGCCAGAGCGGAGAGCCGTGTAGCCGGGGCGTTTGGAGAATGCGGCGCCGAGTGTTTGTGGCGCATCGGGAAGCGAGGGATCGACGAGCATGGGGAAAATCAAATTGAATTGCCAACCAATCTGATACTTTGAACCGGCCCGCCGCCACATCCACATCAGGCGCTTGGAAAGCTCGGGGTCATTCTTGGCAAACATCGATCCATACATGGCACACAATGCAAAGGCATTGCCGTAATCCGAATCACCCCAGGCCGGGGTGCAGGGAGCGCCTTTCGGATCGTTTTTGAGCATTTCCGGGAAGCGCACGAGAGGCGAGGAAAAGCGAACCTGCCAATCGGCGAGTTGTTTTAAATCCGGACTCGAGAAAAAATCCACCCCGGTCCGGTTTTTGAGGGCGGCGAGCCAACCGCTCCAGAGCATCAGAGTCCAGTTGTGATAACGGGGCACTTCGGGCCACGCCCCATCGAAATTGCCATCCCGAATTTGTTGTTCGGTTTGTTGAACGGCATATTGGACCCACGCTTGGGATTGTGGCAAATCGGGAAAAACCAGCCCTGCCAGCCCTGCGGTGAGGAAAGCATCCGTCCAGCGGTTGTTGAGGGCCAAACCCGTCGGAAATTCCTCTCCAGCAGTAGGATTTGGCGTGGCCTTGCAGGGAAAGCGGGCGGGATCGTTTCCAATGAAAGCGGCCACGGCGCTCAAAACACCCTCTTGGAATTGCTGAACTTCCTCTGGCTTGAGATACCCGAATGAGGAAACAATATCGAAATCGTAGAGAAGTTCACTGGTGCGTCTTTTCTGGGAAAGCTGATTCGGCATCCCGAATCCGGGCTTTCCGTCCTTGGTAAAGACCTCACCCACGCGCTTCATGAAGGCTGCGGTTGCCTGTTTCTTGTCGTCTTCCGTGCCGTAGAGCAGTGCATAGAGTGGCCACCCCATGGCTTTGGGATTCGCCTGAGGGCGATCGGGCATCGCCTCGAAGCGGCGTTTGATTTCCGAGATGTCACCCGGCCCTATGAGCAGCGAGGGACGGGTTGTGACCGGTTGAATGGTGATCTCACGCACTGCTGGTCCTTCTTTTTCCCAAGGGTAAGGACGAGTCGCCGTTTGTTCCTGCGCTTGAACAAACGAGGCGCCCAAGAGGAGCAAGAAGGGGAGTGTTTTTTGAAGTGAAAATTTCATGATGAGATTAGAGTTGAGTGAGAAATTCAAAGGTCTTGTCCTGAAAGCGGGGCAGGCGTTCGTGGGCGTAGTCGTGGTAAATCACGGCTTCCTTCGGAGATTGGATCTTATTAAACACGGCGAATTGTGTGGATGGCGGGCAGATCTTGTCCATGAGCGTGATCGCCATCATCACCTTACCCTGAATTCTTGGAGCCAAGTATTGAACATCGATGTAACCGAGTTTGGTAAAAACTTCCTGCTCGCGTTCATGGAGCGGGTCGATGATCCGGAAGTAGTATGTCAACTCCGCGTAGGCATCGACCGCCAAATCCATTTGCCAGACGCGCAGGTAGTCCGAGAGGAAGGGGTGAATGGGCGCGAGCCGTTTGATTTCAGGCGCCAGCGCCGCACAGGCGATGCACAGGGCGCCACCTTGCGATCCGCCTGCCGCGCCCAACCGCTCGGGATCCACTTCGGGAAACCCCGCTACGATCTTGGCGAGTTGCGCGGTATCGAGGAAGATTTGGCGGAAGGCCAATTTTTCAGGAGCATCATCCAAGCCACGGATAATGTGGCCTCTGTGGGTATTGCCGCGTGAGGATGTCAAGTCTTCGCTGAGTCCGCCTTGGCCCCGGCAATCCAGCGCCGCCACGGAATAACCCATGGCGACATAACTCAAAAAATCGGACCAATCCGCCGAAGTTCCCCCGTAACCGTGGAACCACAAGATCGCAGGGTGCGGAGCAGCCGAATGCTTCGGGCGCAGATACTTGGCGTGAACCCGACTCCCTCCGACACCTGTGAAAAACAGGTGAAAACATTCCGCGAAGGGCGCACTGAACTCGGCTGGACGCAGCTCGACCTGCGAATCTACAAGCTGCAGCTCAGCCAGAGCCTTGTCCCAGTATTCCTCAAAATCCGCCGGTTTGGGATTGATTCCTTGGTAGTTCCAAAGTTCAGAGAGTGGTTTGTCGAATGCTGGCATAGGTTTTAGTTTTGTTAAGATGAAATTTTTACACGGATGAGGTTCCAGGACGCAGCCGCCAACTCAACACGGAGAGTGGAGCGATCCAATTGCGCGCGGTCATGTTGCGACGGTTTGACAGCCTCGAAATCGGCGGTATTCACGGCCTGCAAATCGGGGTTTGCGACTTCCACCGCTTCGATGAGACAGAGCGGGTCAAATCCTTCCATGCTCACCGTGAGATCCATCGGTTCTTCCAAGTTGCGATTCACGGCGAGGACGACCAATTCGCCCCTCTCGCTGTTATGGATCACGCTGCTGGCCAGATAGGGAATTCCTTCTGTGAGAACCGTTCGTTCGGGTCGATTGCTCACATCGGCCTCGTAGGTGGGACAATCGACCGCCTGCCTCAGCACCGTGCCTCTGGCAAATTGGGATGTGTAATACTGGGGATAGAAGATGGTTTGCCGCCAAGCTCTTCCACCCGGTTCGGTCATGATGGGGGCGATCACATTCACCGTTTGTGCCAAGCAGGCGATCTTGACCCGGTCCGCGTGGTTGAGGAGACTGATGAGCGCGGCCCCGTTGACCAGCAAATCCGCCATATCGTAGACATCTTCGAGCAGGTTGTTCGCAACAGCCCATTTCGGCGCCTGCATGTCTTTCTCATTCGAGTGATACCAGACATTCCACTCGTCAAACGATAACATCATCCGTTTGCGGGAGTGTTTCTTCGCACGAATGGAGTCGCAGAATGCGATGGTATTCTCGATGTGTTGATCCATATAATGAGATTGACCCAGATAGCCCGGCAGGTTTCCTTTCCGGTTTGCGAAGTAGAGGTGCAGGGAAAGATAGTCCACCAAGTCGTAGGTGTGCTCCAGCACCGTCATATCCCACTCCCCATAAGTCGGCATCGCAGGGAATGAGGAACCGCAAACGACAAGCTCGATGCCGGGATCGGTCCATCGCATCATTTTTGCGGCCTCGGCAGCGGCACGGGCATATTCCGTCGCTGTTTTAGCTCCAGTCTGCCAATTCCCGTCCATTTCGTTGCCGAGACACCAGACTTTGACATTGTGTGGTGCGTCCGAGCCGTTGCGGCGCCGCAATTCGCTCAACGCAGTGCCGGAAGGGTGATTGCAGTATTCAACCAGCGCTTGGGCTTCAGCCGGCCCGCGCGTGCCGAGATTCACAGCCATCATGGGCTCGGTATTGGCTTTCCGACACCAGCGGATGAATTCGTCGGTGCCGAACAGGTTGGGCTCCAGAGATGACCACGCCAAATCCATGCGCGTCGGGCGTTGCTCCCTCGGGCCGACACCATCTTCCCAGTTGTAACCGGAGACAAAATTACCGCCTGGATAGCGGGTGAGAGGCATATCCAGTTCGCGAACGAGTTCGAGAACATCCGTGCGAAACCCATCGGCATCCGCTGTGGGATGGCCCGGTTCGTAGATGCCTTCATAGACAGCCCGGCCAAGGTGCTCGATAAACCCGGAGTAAATCCTGGGATCAATTGGCCCGATCGCGTAGGCTGGGTTGACGACGATCTGTGCTTTCATGGGAGGACTGGAAATTTAATAGACACACTCAGCGAGGTTGGGAGACAGTCCTCATCACCGGACGATTTTTTACAGCAGACCGACTGGAAGCGCCAACTCGCCGCGATAGGTGGAAAGTCAAATTGCACATCAGCGGTGCGAAAGTAACGAACGAGCACAACCCGGATAGGCGGAAAATTGCGACACTTATTTAGATGGATGCGACAGATGGCAAGAAACTGTTCCCTCGGGGATGATACCAAATGCTCAGAGATTTTAGACTTTTACTCTGATTGCTCCAAGCGTTTGGCGCTTGGTCCCGGGGAGCGCGCCCGCCCTCGGGTGTGCTGGCACGCGCCCTCGCGGGCCAAGGCCAAATTGAAAAAATGCGGCCGTAGGCCGACTACCCCTCCATGTCGGGCGCGGGGCGCACCCGACTGCGCCCGAGGCGGGCGCGCTCCCCGGGAAAATTTTCCGTTCAAACTCTTTTAAAGTCAAAAAGCAAGCTGACTTTGGTATGACTCGTGCTTTCCAATCGATAACAGCTGTTCCCTCGGAGATGACTCATGTTCTCGAATCGATAACAGCTGTTCCCTCGGAGATGACTCGTGTTCTCAAATCGATAACAGCTGTTCCCTCGGAGATGACTCGTGTTCTCAAATCGATAACAGCTGTTCCCTTGGAGATAACTCGTGTTCCCAATTTCAGAACAGCTGTTCCCTCGGAGACGACTCGTGTTCCCAATTTCAGAACAGCTGTTCCCTCGGAGATGACTCGTGTTCCCAATTTCAGAACAGCTGTTCCCTCAGAGACGACTCGTGTTCCCAATTTCAGAACAGCTGTTCCCTCGGAGATGACTCGTGTTCCCAATTTCAGAACAGCTGTTCCCTCAGAGACGACTCGTGTTCCCGATTTCAGAACAGCTGTTCCCTCGGAGACGACTCGTGTTCCCGATTTCAGAACAGCTGTTCCCTCAGAGACGACTCGTGTTCCCGATTTCAGAACAGCTGTTCCCTCGGAGACGACTCGTGTTCCCGATTTCAGAACAGCTGTTCCCTCGGAGACGACTCGTGTTCCCGATTTCAGAACAGCTGTTCCCTCGGAGACGACTCGTGTTCCCGATTTCAGAACAGCTGGCAGCGGTCACCAGGACAAGGTTCCCCAGATTCGGGCCGGGCACCCATCCTTGGCTGAGCACAGCCCTTCCTGAGTGCATTTTCGTCAAAGAATCGGTCTTATTCAAATGGCTATTAAGTTTTGAATTTTAGTGAGCTATATTCATTTTTAGCGGCGTCTCTACGAGCGCCGAATCGCTTAACATCGGCGGTCACAGACCGCCGCTACAGCAGGAGACCAAAAGCATCAGCTTTTGGTCTTAGCCCCCACCTCCGGCCTGAAGCGTTTTTTTTAGGCGCTCATAAGATTCCTATGCTCATTTTGGGCTTCCGTCCAGTCACTGTGGGTTGGCTACAAGGTGCTTGTCTAACTTCCAGTTCACCATATTAACATCAGCGACCGGCGCTGCCAAGGGGCCGACAATCGGTTTTGAACGCTTTTGGCCGTGGATGTCCGTGTCGACAGTGATCGGGTTGCCGAAGCGGTCTTCAATGGTTTGGCCTGAGGGCTCCAGAATGCCGATGAGTTTTGCGTCAACCCATGGACCGGTTGCGTCTGCAGTGGCTTGATCAAGAGTGAATTCTATTTTCATGCCGTTTGGGCTCTCGGTTCGGGTGACGATTGGAACCATAGGGCTTTCGACGCTGGTTTGATCTCCCAATTTGCTCTTCTTCGCACCGGCAAGGAAAACATTGTTCTCGGAGATGCAGTCTTTGAAAGGCTTCAGCTCATCCAGTCCCTTCCCGACGAAGATGTTATTATACCAATGGTCATTGCACGGGATGCCTTCGCGCTTTTCACCGATGAATATGTGGGTGTGCGGTTTGCGGTGGGAGGACCATCGCCCCTTTGCCTCGCCGAAAGCAAACGGACAATCAAGGAACAAATTATGGGCGATCACATTGGCTTCCGACATGCTGGCGATGCCGCCACCCATCAGGATGTTGTTATCCACCAGGATGGGCCCGTGGTTCATCTCCAAAAAGATGTTATTGCTCTCAGTGGCATAGATGATGTTGCCGGAAATGCGAGTGCCCTGATTGGACCAATCGATCCAAATTCCATAGCCGCCGCCGTTCGAGATCTGAGTGCTGGCGCTATGGGGTTTGTCTCTTTGGACACGGCGAATCAGGTTGCCGCGAATGTCCGTATCAATCGACATATGAAATTTGATGCCGGCGATTTCATCTCCGCCGAATTCCCTGCGATCGTTGATGTCCAGCACGAGATTATCCGCGATGAGGCTGAAGGATGGACCTCTATCCCCCGCAATGCCCGCCTGCCCGCATCGTTCGACGATGTTGTTGCGCACCAAATGATAGCCAACGGCCGTCACATCGGACAAATCCACGCCGGGCGCAATGCCGAGGCAAATGCCCACGCAGCGCGCATTGGTAATGCGACAATTTTGGATCACCCAGTGTCGCCCGCCATTGGGTGAAATCAATCCTGTCTGAGGCGGCTTTGTAGGGTCGATCCAAGGGGGTTGCCAGTTCTCTGCCGAATGCATCAGGTGCAACCCATCCACCGTGATGTAGCCGAGACCGATGATCTCCGGCACAAAAACGCTCTCACGCACATTGATTTCCGTCAGCGCGGCATTCGGATTGGCCGTGCCGAAGTTGGCAAGAATCTCTGTGGTTTCTTTGCCTGCTTGGCAATACCACTTCATAGGGGCGGTCTTGACCTCATCCGGCGTTTGGACCTCGCTGAGGGCTTCCCCCTCCAGATAGACATCTCCCCGATGATGCCATTGGCCATGGGTTTGGAACTGGGCGGAGACATTCAGCGCGTAGGGATTATAGTTCCCAAACATGGCATTAGGCACATCGGCGCGCCAGATCCCCTCCCCTTGATCCTTCCATGTGGTGATGCGCTCCGAGCCCTTGATCTGCACCAGTTCACCGGGAGCGGCCGCGTAGGTAATCGGCTTGTCAGGGCCGGTTCCGCTGCGAGGTGGCTTGACCCACTCGCGATAGGTGCCGGCATGGATCAGAACCCGCTCGCCGGGCAGCAGCGCTTCGGCGGCGCGGCTGATCGTTTGGAATGGCTTCTCCGCAGTTCCGGGGTTCGTGTCCGAGGCTGCGGGCGCGCTGGCAGCGACATGATAGGTCTTGGTGTAATCGATTTCATCCGTGGGTTTTTGGGTATCCAGCGCAAGGCAGGAGCTAAGCGCCCCGAGGATCAAGATTCCAAACATGGAGGCGGCGGTTGATTAAGGTATTTTTAATTTGTTAAAGAATATGCGGTTCATCTCTCGGCTTGGCATCAACCCTCAATGGTCGAGGGGCGCTTGGAGATCGAGTTTTTTGCCCTGATACTCAGCATAAGTTCCGCCCTCGCCCTCGCAGGCGGGAGAGTCGGTGCCAAGGCCCGTCGCGTAGAGCATTTTGCAGTCGGTGGTGAGACCTTGTAACTCGACTTTCTTGCCGGTCGGATTGCACAGGAGCAGGTCGCCGTCCACGGAGATCAGGGTGATGTCATTCTGATCATGCAGCACTTTGATGTCCTTAGCATATTCGGAGGCATCCTTGTCGCGCTTGTGGGGCAGGAGAAGCGTGTCGAAGACGAGGCTGCCCCCACCTTTTTTCCCATTGGCATACTGCGTGAGCACGGCGGGGTATTGTTTCTTCCATCCCATCTCGTATCCCCTCGGCTGCGGGTCGGAGATTGTCTCGATGGAGGCATAGGGTTTGGGAACGAACCAGAACATCAGGTTCGTGTCGATCCAGGTATCAAACCAGTTAGCTCCATGCGCGGGAGAGAGGTTGCCCACCTGCCAGATCGGGCCGGCGGCATAGGGCCGCGCGGGATCAGTCGTGATGCGGTCGCGGATCCAGAGGATCTTGTTTTTTACGAAAAGGAACTCGCGCTCCCGCGCCTGAGGCCCTCCGAAGGGGGTGCGCTCCTCCAGTGTGAAGCCAGCGAAGGTCGCGAGCTTTCCGTCTTGGAAAAACTTCTGCTTCACGGGATGGTTCTGGTTGAGATTGAGAGCATAGTTGCGCGGGGTGCCGGACTTGTCCCCGAGAGTCAGGACCATGCCGCTGACATCGCCAGTGACCGGTTCGATTTTAAAGTTGAAATCGATGCGGTCGTAGTCGCTGTCATAGACATAGAGAGGCATTGGGAATTTCTTTCCGATGTAGTGGCTCTCGGAAAAATCGACCTCGAAGCGCCCGCACGATTTTCCGTTGGTCCCGCCATCTGCTTTCTGGAAGTTGCCGATCCATCGGTAGGCAGGGCCTTCGAAATCTTCCAACAGGAATTCCTTCGCGGGCTTTTCCGGAGAGGCGCCGCTCTTCACGAGCTTCACATCGTCCAGCGAGATGCGCACCTTGCCATTGCCACTCAGTCCAAGCGCAAAGGCGAATTCCCGGGAGGGGTTGTAGGTAAAATCATACGGGATCATCCCTTCGCCGTAGAGATATTGATGGCCGAGAGGGCTTCCGGCGCCCCCCGAGAAATTGCCCCAGCTCTGGAACAGCTTCAAATCGAAGCTGGCTTGATACCAGCGACCCGGCTCCAAAAAGCGCGGGAGGTAGGGAATTTCCGACGCGGATTCGCGCACGAGGGGAACGCTGTGGTTGGCGATGTCCCGGCCGGCCTTGTCGATGAGTGACTGGCCGCCGTCATTGTAGGTGCTGATCAAGGCGAGTGCCATGGCATCGCCGTGCTCGCAGCCGCTGAGCAGGTCCACCGCAGCGAAAAAGTCCTTGGCCTCCCAGCCGCTTCGAAGGATCAGCTTGTCCAAGCGGCCGCTGTTCCGGCTCAGGACGACGCTGCCACTGGAGGGGCGGACTTCCGCGATGCTGTCGTCGGCATAGAGGAAAGCCGAGGCCATGCTCTCCGTGTCGCCGCCGCTGATCGTCTCGACATTGAAACGGGCGATCAAGTGCCGGGCCATTTCGTGAGCCGCCCACTTGAATCGACCGTCCTTGTAGACTGCCGCCAACCGCTCGAACACAGCGACCAGCTTCCAGTCATAGAGATCCTTACCGCCGTAATCGGCAAACTGCGGAATGCCTCCACTCGGGTCCATCATTTGGAGAAGGTTCTCGAAGCAAGCCTTCAACTTCGGGTCTTGATAGAGTTCCTGAAGCCGGTTCTGGTCGATCCAGGCAATCAGGTAAAGCGCCGTGATGGGCAAGTAGTTGCTGGAGTTCTCGAGGACCTCCTTGGTGGCCATGAAGTCGGCCATGATCGCGTCATGGTAACGCACGAGCTGCTTGCGCATCGGGTGGTCGGGAACGAGTTTCAGCAGGGGTTTGATCGGAACCGCATAGCCCATTGCGCGGTTCATGACGCCCCCGCCCTCGACCTGGTTTGTGGCAAGAACATCGGCGACGATCGAAAGAAAGATCTTCCTTTCCTCGGGGGTGAGGTTTCCCTTTTCCACCGCCAATGTCGCGGCCTCGGCGAATCCCGGGCGGTTGGCAAAATGAAAATCCGGGGTCTCTTTTTTGCCGCTGTTGCGATCGCTGATCCAAGTGCGGACCCATTCCATGACGCGATCGAGGTGTTTCTGGTCGCCGGTGGCCTTGTAGAGTTCGGCTTCTTGGCCCCAGCGGTTGTCCCAACCGAAACGACCTGAGTTGCCATACCGCTCGAAAGCCTTGTCAATGCAGGCCATGTAGTCCGCCTTCGTCACGAGGGATGCATCATCCAGCGGCTTCCCGGGATTAGGGTTTGCAGCGACCAGTTTTGAAGCGTCGAAAGGGTTTGTGACCTGCACGGTGGCCTTGTCCATGACCTTGTCTCTCGATAGGACGACATCGACTTTATCGGTGGTTGCTTCGTTCGGGATTTCCGCAAAAACGACCAAATGGTGGTATCCCAAAGTGGATTCACCCAGTGGCAAGCTGGTCTCTCTTCCCTTGCACGAGATGGTGATTTTCTTCGGCGCCTTGGATGGATCGCTGACGAAATATTCTATGGAAAGAGGAATCCGAATCTGTTTGTCGCCCGCACGCTGGCGGAATCCCTGCGCTTGTTGCACACTGGTCAACCAAGCCCCCGCACTCTTCTTTTTCGTGTCGTTGTTCCAAGGGTTTTCAAGAAAAGCAAAACGGAAGCGACGCGGACCGGCGAGCGCCACCTTGCCGGGGGTGGTGATCCCGCCTGCGTCGGTCACATCGAGAAAAGGAAAAAACGAGACCCCGTCGGTGCAACCCCAGACGCGGATGCGGTTTCCCTCAGCCTGCACCCGAACCCAGAGCCACTCCCCTTGGCCCACATCCAGCTTGCCCTCGCTGGTCGCGAGCACCTCTTTGCCACGGAGAAGACTGAATGTGCCGTTGCGATCATGCCGGACCATGTAGTAGGCATCGCCCTTCGGCTGGATGCGAAAACGGAACTCATTGGACCAGTAATCCCGTTCGGTCGCATGCTTCATCTGGTAGGTAAAGGTGAAGTCTGCGAAGGACTGTCCGTCATAGCGGATCGAACCACCCACCAAATCGGTGCCAAGGACACGCGGTAACAAGCTCTCTTTTTCCAATTCCGGATTGAGAGGGAGGGCTTGCTTCGCCTCCTCCGAACCTTCGGGAGCGAACTGTTGATCCAGGCGAACGGCCCAGTCTCCCTTGACTGCGGTCCATCCGGGAGGCAGCGCGCCGAGTGGGGTTTGGCCGATCTCCCCCAATGCCAGAGGGGTTTGCACAGTATCCGCAGCGAATGCTGGACGGACCACCTGGGCATGCAAGCAGAGGCTGACCAACGGTAGGATGAGAATTCGGAATTGTGATTTCATAGTCTTAGGGTTTTTGAAGGATTTAACTGAATCGTTTTCCTGCATGGTTTTATGGAAAAACGGGGAATGGGCGGATTGGAAATGAAGTTAGTAGAAGATATGTATTTTCTCTGGGTGGATGGAGAAAGTGGGTGGTTCTTAAAAGGAAGGCGTCTCCAGATCGATTTTCTTTCCGTTGACGCTGAGGGGTGCGATCTGGATCGAGGGATCCGCCCCCTCGCTGCGGAGAAGTTTTCCGGAGCGGAGGTCCGCTTGCAGGAGCAACGGATTTTTGGCCCCCTCGGTGCTCAAGGTGATTTCCGTCCCTTGCTGCTCGGCGGTGACGGGAGCTTCTGAAAACTTCTTCCGGAAGGCGGCAAATCCAGCCTCGTCCAGTCCTTCCTCGGCACGCACCGCGACCGCGACCGTGCCGCGTCCATCTCCCGGAGGTGTCGCGGAGTGGGTGACACTCAGACGCTTGGCCTGAAATTTATGACCATCGTTCACCAGTTCGACGGTGACCGGCTGTCCGGCGACATCCTGGGCCAGCAAGAACTTGAGACCGATGGCGACATCGTCCAAGCGCAGGAAGCAGAGGTTATTGGGGATCGCTTGAGACGGCTGCTTCGGATCGAGCGGTTGATCTGTTGACCAAACAACTGCTTCCTCAGGAAGATCGAGATGAGAGTAGAGACAGACGGGTGCAGGTTCCTTTTTGGAGCCGTGGACCGCTCCGGAATAGGAGGCGAGGAACAAGACGTCACCACCGGACTGGACGGCACGGAAGGTGCAGACCAGATGATGGGCTTTGTTGTGGCCGCTGGCACCCGTCGGAATTTTTTTGGTCCCATAGGGATCGCCACGGCCATCCATGAAGAAATTCACCATGACGGTCTTGGGACCTGTGGGGCCCGCCAGATTGATGGCAAAGGGCTTGTCTTCCCCGCCCTTGCAAGCTCCCGCAACGCCGATGCTGACATGATGGCCGATTTGTTGGCTGGCCCAGTCGTTGTCGTTCGGCCCGCATCGCAGGCTGGTGAACCGTGGTATCTGCGCGAGGGCCTGCTGATGAAGTTCCGCCGGCGGTGTCCAGTGGCATAATTCCAGGAAAACAGTGAAATCTTCGAATCGAGGTTGGGGTGGCGGAATCTCTCCTGCAGTGGGATGAATCCACCCAACTCTCCGGAGGTGAAGATCCAGTGCCCCGTGTCCGGTCAGGTAATCGTAATCCCGGCCATGGGCTCCTCCCAGACGCTGGGCAGGTTCAAACCAGTTGGCCGCGATGTTTTCCCAGAAGAAGCGCAACGCTCCCTCGGCTTTCGCCTTGATCGCTGGATCCTTAAGTTGGTTGGCCATGAGGCCGAGGCTGTCCAGATCGATGCCCAGATAGGTGGGGCTCAGGTATTCGGTGATCCCGTTTTTTCTGGTGAAGGTGATCCAGTTCTCAAGCATCGCGTTCCCCTCGTCGGTCAAATCCGGACGGTTCAAGGCCTGGCCCAAGGCGAGGAGATTCCAGGTCTTCATGAGGAAAATGTTGGTGTAGGCGACATCGACCTTCTGGCGGCGGATTCCTTCAATGGCATGGGTCAGGATCCGGTCGAGACTTTCGGAGGCTTTCGGGGAAATGGAGGAGAGCCTATCGCCGTAGCAGAGCTTCAGGAGCACCGCCCGCTGGGTGACGAACTGCACGGCATTCAAATCCTCGGGTTTTGGCTGATCCCAATACCAACGAAAATTCCCGTAGGTCTTGCTGGCAGGATCCCGATCCTGCATCGATTCGAGATTTTCCATGGCCTTCTCGAGCTTGGGACTCCGTTCCGCATAGCCTGAAGTCCCCGTGGCCTCCAGAATGGCCGACATGATTGCCCTGCAGCCGACGCCATGTTTCGCCGGTGAAGATGGCGATGCAGCGTTGATCGGATGGGGCTCAATTCTTTTCCAGACCGACTCCTCGTAGGCCGGTGACCATAGGGGAAGATCCGGCAATGAAGTGGCGGAAGGGGAATGGGGGATCGGTTGGGTGACAGGTGCCCCGGCATGGGCAGGCAGTGATGCCTCCTCAGCGTAAGCGGAACAGTCGAGAGGGGCCTCCAGACAGAGACAGACTATCGATAAAGAGAGAATGGGAATCGGAAACTTCATGTTTTTTACTTTCAGGGTTAATTGGGAAGCAGGAGGGTTGTTTTTTTCATTCCACAGTTGCGGAGCAATCATTCCCCTCCTCATCCTTTCCGGAGAGCGCGACGACAACGGGTTTGGAATTCGCGGAGCCGAAGGTGTAAGTGCGCTGGCCGATGGTTACGGTTCCGCCCGATTCGTTGATCTTTGCTTGAGCAGGAGGGGTTTCGATGGTTGTGGTGCCCGGGGGCATCGGGACGAAGACGCTGAGTGTGGAGAAAGAGGCTCCCTTCTCCAGCTTGCCTTCCTTCCGAAGGTAAAGATGGTTTTTCTGTGGGATGTCATTCTTTCCATGCCGACCAAGAAAGTGCCATTCCACGCAGTCGAGATTCGATCCGGTGGGACCGGCCATCCCGATCCAGACCGGCCTGGCAGGTGAGGCGATGACGATTGGATTGCGAGTTTTGGGCCCGACGATGGCTTGGACATCATCCTGGCAGAGGAATCCATCGGGGGATTTCGCAAGGACATTCTGCACATGCCAGAGGGGTCCGGCAGCGAAGGGCATGGCCGCCTTTCCGAGGTCCTGCGTGTTGGTAATGGTGTCAAAAACGATCAGGATTCCTGATTTCTTTTCCAGCACGGCCTCCCGTGTGAAGCGGAAAGCATCGCGAATATTGCCTAACGAAACATTGGTTACCATCTTCGAATAGGAGAAGCCCTTCGCCTCGGAGAGATCAGTGGAAACCGGGTTCACCCAATTGCTGTCCAGTCCGGTTTTGCCCTTCGCGAGAATCGTCTCTTTTGAATCCTTGAAGACTTTGGAAAAAGGAAGGAAGGGTTCGTTGGCCGGGCGGACCAGAAAAATATTGTGAAAGAACATCGGGCCTGCGTCGTAGCTCAACTCGTGCAGGAAGACGCTTCCGCCACTTCCGTAGGCGACGAGCCTCCCGAACGCGGGATGGGAGTGGCTGGCGTTATAAAACATGTTAAACATCGCGAAGGGTTGATCCTCCGGCTTTGCGGACTGCCCGCGCAGGATCACCTTGGACGGGGTCCATTCGCCCTTCGGCGACGACTGGCGGACGATGGCGGATTCGAGCGGAATCCCGGCGGGCTTGGTCGACTCCTTCGTGACGGGAAGAGCCACGGGAAGATGTTCCCAGAAGTGTCCCCCGGCGACATCCTGCCCGTATTGGAAAAGCCGGTCCGCACAGTCGCGGAAATGCGCGGCGGCGTTGCCATATTTAGGATCCTTGAACTGCCGGGCCGCTGACTCGAAGGCTCCAATCCAAAAATCCGAGGGTCCCCAATCCGCATCCCCGAACTGCGGCACTATTCCCACCGGCATGATGTGGCGGCTCCAGTCCATCATCCAATCGCACATCTCCTTGCGGCGTGCATCGGTGATCTCCGCCACCTTTTCGGGAGACATCTCCTCGAACAAGCGGACGAGCATGAAGACCGACATTCCGGCATATCCGCTCGAATCCTCGTTGATTCCGATCCGCGGCGTCTGGTCGGGTGCCAAAACCTCTTGGGCGGCATCTTCCCCGCGACCCGGAGGGCGCAGCGGCTTGGAGATCGATCCATCCTCTCGGAGAAGGTATTGCCAAGGGTAATTCAAGCCGGAGCGCAGCGGCATGGAACTCCATTGGATCATGCGGTCGATCTTCGCGGGAAGGTCGGGCCGGGCGGCTGCGAAGGCGGGATCGACGCGCAGTTCCTCCTGCAGGAACTTGGCTGCCAGCAACCCACCGAGGCCGTAGCTGTTGAGATGATTGGAAAGCCCTCCCCTGCCCAATTGGGGCATCACTTTCATCCGGTAATCGACCGTGTTCTCGATCATCGCTCTGGCGCGCTGAAGATCGTCACCTGCCAGCGCCCCTTGCGCCTTCAGAACCTTGCAGGCATCAACCACCGCCCACAGAACAAAAGAGAGCTGGCCGCGCGATGTTCCATCTTCCAACTTGTTCTCGTCGTAGCCGTCGACGGTCACTTTATTTGCGGTGCGAATGATCTGCAGAGCCTCCTCAAGGCGTTTTTTTCCACCCTCCTGATCTCCCGTTTGTAAACGATAAACCCCGGACCATGCGATGGGCAGAGCATTGGCAAACTCCCCCCTTCCGCAGAGGACAAACTTGCCGTCAGGCGGCGGATTGGGGGCAGCCAACACCTTATCACACATGATTTTCGAACGGTCGTTCATGTCCGAACTCACCCATTTGTCACTGGCCTTCAGATATTCCTCCGTGGTAGCCGCTTGGGATAGTGAAATCGGCAAGCACAGGGCGAGGGAGGTCAGCAGGGAAAGGCGTTTTTTATCGATCATGATTATAGTAATGCGTGCTTATTCCAAAATGGGACTCTCTAAAAAAGTGCTCCCGCTCGTAGAGTGCCGAATGGTCGCATGCGAGTTTGCGATCCATTCACCGTAAGTTGTTGTGCAAATGGAAACGATCAGCGTGCCTCGTAAAGGTTAGAAATAGCGCAACATCCCTCCGAACCATCACTGACCCGAGAGTTGGGAAGTGCGAATCTTCTCGACCTCGCTTTCCGAGAGGGCCCGGTCATAGACTTGAATGTGATCAAGCAATCCCTTGAAGGCCCCGCCCCCGCTGCTGTGGCGCCCGATTCTCAAGCCGCTAACAGGACCATCGGTCATCGTTGTGGGATTCGTGCCGGTGCCGACGGGTCGGATTTTCTCCTTTTCAGTTCCTGTATACCACGCCCAGTTCCCCGTCTCCCCGTCCCAGGTTACGGCGAAGAACACCCATTTTTCCTCGTCCTCGAAGGCTCCTTTTTCGGACCGCATAGTCAGACCGCCTCCGCCGTTGCCTATGAAGAGGGAGAGGCAGCCCGGGGGGGAACATCCCACCGAAAATCCCGAAGACCCGTTAGGCCCACTATACCCATCGCTGCACCGGATGAATGCCACCACTTTGTCGATCGATTCGCCTCTGGGAGTCCGGAACCACCCGGTCACGGAGATCGCCTTCTGCGCCGGAAAAATCGCGTTACGCTTGGCATTCAAAAGTTCAAGCCCCTTTGCCCCTCCCATTTCGGGCGAACCGGTGAGATCAAGGGCGTGCCCATGTCCCCCCACTCCGTTGTTCTCCGCACCCATGAGGGAACCTGACCCCGTCAGATCAAACTCGGCACCCAAGGTCCCCTGGTTCGCGGCAATTTTGTCATCGCCTTCAAAGTCGTAGGATAGAAGTTGCGCTTGGAGGGAAAACGGCGTCAAGGCGATGAGCCCAAGGAATAGGATTTTGATCATTGTTGAGGGTGTGCGTTGTTTATTGGTAATCAGGATCCCACTCGCATAAGGATGGAAAAATGATAAGGTTGATGGACTGAGTGTTTGCTGGTTCATGAGATTTATTCTATCGAAGTTTGGCTGAAGAAAAATTCCCGCTGATCCAGGGCAACCACATGGCCCTCAAGCACAATGTTAGCGCGTAATGGGATATCGGTGGAGGAGGCGCCGATCAAAAGGGAGTAAGCGCCCGGACGCAGTGTCAACTGGCCTGCGGCATCATGCCGGGCGAGTTGATGCAAATAAACATCGATGGTGACTTTGCGAGTCTCGCCGGGCTGGAGCGCCACGCGTGCGAAGCCTTTGAGTTCCATAGCCGGGCGATTGGCTTCGCAAGTGAATGGCACGAAATAGAGCTGGGCGATTTCGATACCCTCGCGGTTGCCGGTGTTGGTGAGTTCAAATTGGACAGGAAAGCTCTTGTCACTGGTCTTGATGGTCGAGGGAACTGTCAGATTGGCATATTCATACGAGGTGTAGGATATGCCGTGTCCAAAGGAAAAAAGCGGCATATCCTCTTCGCAGTAGCCCAGACGATGCGAAACTGGCACCTGATCATTGCTTCGCGGCAGCGTCATGGTCAGTTTTCCCGAGGGATTGAATCGGCCCAGTAGGAGGTCGGCAACCGCATGGCCACCCGACTGGCCGGGATACCAAGCATACACGATGGCTCGGCATCCTGCAGCGAGTTCTGTGAGAACCATCGGGCGTCCGCCAAAAACAACGAGGATGACGGGTTTGCCCGTGGAGATCAGCTTCTGGACAAACGCCTCCTGTTCACTGGGCAGGCGCACATCCTCGCGATCGCGCCCTTCTCCGCAGAGATAGCGGTTTTCGCCCATGGCGGCGATGACGACATCACTCGCGGCGGCCAGTTGCAAGGCCCTCTCGGGATCGGCGCCCACGGGCGCATTCATCGGCGCGGTGGAAGCTTTCCAAGTGCGCTCATCACCCGCTTTGTCCCTGTCTTCATCGTCTGGGTGGGTCGCGCTGATCCAATCGCAGCCGCGTTCATAGTGAATCGCCACTTCAGGCCCGAGGCGGTCTCGCAATCCGTCCAGCAAGGTCACGAGAGGCGGGAAAGTCGAATCCACCGGAACGCGCCGGAAGAATTCGTTCAAAGCTTGATAGGTGTAGTCGCCCAGCAACGCGTAGGCGCAATCGGCGTTGGGGCCGACCACCGCAACCGAGCGGATGCCCGGCCCGAGGGGCAGCACCCCGTCGTTCTGGAGCAGGACCAGCGATTCACAGGCCGCCTGATAGGCACGGTGCTGGTTATCCTGCGGATTAAAATCGAGCGGTTCCTCGCTTGTGGGGATTTCCGTGAGGTCAAGAACACCCGTTCGCTCCTTCAAGAGGAGAGCCCGCTTCACAGCTCGGTCCACGAGATCGGTTGGGATGAAGCCGGAGGCGATGGCCTTCGGAATCTCCGCGAACATTTCGGGCGTTGGCAGTTCAATATCCAGCCCTGCTTCGAGGCAACGGAGGGCGGTGGTGGCGGCATCCGGCGTGTAGTTGAAGACCGTTTTCACCTGCCGCACAGCTCCGTAGTCGGATATCACCGCGCCTTCAAATCCCCACCTCTCGCGGAGAATGTCGTTCATCAAAAACTGGGAGGCGGAAGTCGGCACGCCGTGGAAAGCGTGGTAGCCCGACATGATCGTGGCCACACCCCCGATGCGAACAGCGACCTCATGCGGCATGAGCACATCGTCCCAGAAAACACCCATGTCATCGTTCATGTTGCCGTATCCGGCGAAATGCTTGGCGCAGGCAGCGATGCCCGCCCGCAAATCCTCGCCCTGCAGGCCTTGGATAAAAGTGAGCCCCATCAGGCTTACGAGGTAGGGATCTTCGCCGAAGCCCTCCTCGCTGCGCCCCCATTGGGCGTTGTCCAACACATCGAGCATGGGTGAAAGCGCATGAGAGGCCCCCGCCAAGCGCATCGTGCGTGCCGTGGCCCGGGTGTTATCGAGCAACCGTTCCAAGTTCCATGTGCACGACATATTGATTTGTTGGGGAAGTGTGGTGGCGCCGCGCGCGGCCAGGCCCGTGATGGCTTCCTCCTGGCAGATGGCCGGAATGCCCAGGCGCGTCTTCTCCCGCAAAAACCGCTGCAAATCCCGCACGGCCCGCACCAATTCCTCCGGCTTGAGACTTGTGGCCGAGCTGTATTGGCAGATGTGGCCGATCCCGTGGGGGATGAGAGCCTCGCAGGCCTGCATCGAAATACGACCATTCTCGTCCAGCAAATCTTTCAACCAGATGCCGTGCAGCTGAGCCGTTTTTTCTTCCGGCGTCATGCGGGCGATCAGGTCCTCGATTCGTTTTTCCGCAGCATTCATGTTTGTAATCCTTTTATTGTTGTTCAAATGTGTGGGACCGCAAGAGCATCGCGCGGCGTCATGGAACGGGACATGGTGAATCGACCAGCTGAGCCGACTGCAAAATTTCTTTCCGCGTAAAAACTTGACTGGATTTTGTTTGCTTCAATTTCATTAAACATATTGCTTATCTCGGTTGGTTGTAGAAAAATTCCATCTTCTCAAAATCGATTGGAAATCGGCTACTGCATCATGGTGCAACTTCCGCGGTTGGTGCCAAGCTCGTCCCACTCGGCCTGATCAAACGGGTTCATTGACATAACCCGAGATTCAACATGGCCGTCGATGAAGAGAAAATTTGCTGCTTCCCCGAGCTTGTTGCTCGGCATCGGAGAGCCGCGATGACGCGGCGCGAATCTCGTTTCAATATCGCTTTTAAGAGAAATTGTCAGCCTGGCCGTATTGGAATCGACTGCGATAACTCGCTTGGAAGGGTGCGGAATTTGCGCCATTTTTAGCCCTAAGGAATTTTTGCCATCGGGCGTCGGAAGATTCGAACCGCACCCATAGTTGAACCCATAAGACCAGACACCCGGTGTAGCGCCTGGGGAGGTTCCACTGGCCCCTGAACTGCCAAGGTTGGCACCAAGCGAGCTGGTTTTTCTTTCGTTAGAGGAAGGACAATGATAAACACCACCGTCTGGAGGAATCTTGAGGTTCGGGTAGAGATACATCACCGTTCCGTCGGGTCCGGTGGAGTCCAATCGAGTCGGGAGTCGCCCATCATTTTCCGCTGTTACCATGCCGACTGCGCCTCCGATTTGCTTAAGATTGGACATGCATTTTGCGGCGTTGCCCCTCTCGACCATCCTCCTGATGGCGGGCATGAGGAGTGCAGCAATCACGGCTAATATGGCTACAACAGCCAGCAACTCAATCAGAGTAAAACCGTTATTACGCCTAACAGGGACGGCATCCTGCCCCGGATAATCGGGCACAAAAAAGAGAAGTCTGCCGGGGAGAAACCCCCGAAATGAAACTTTATGGATAGTATGGACCATAAAATCAGAATCGATACTCCTCCTTGAGGTTTCTCTTGACATCGTCCAAAGTTTCTTTGGTGAGATCGGTTCGGGTCGTGAGTCCGGAGATTTTGAAACACAATGCGGATTTGGCTTTTAGATCAGCAGGGAGATCGATCGCAAGCCCCTCGTCCGTCCGGCTCCAACGAAGTTTTTCGGGATAGCCCAGAAGCGACACATGAGTGGGCTCCCCGCTGACCAGTGGCGAATTCTTGGCGAGCGCATGAATGACCACCTTGCCGGTCGGGACGCCAAGGGTGGTCGCATAGAGGTCGCCCCCCTTCTGAGTGAAGCGAATGTCCAATGGCGAGTAGGGGGTATTTTCATTGAAAGCGCCATTAGTGGTTTCGGAAATACCCTCACCAAAAATCACCCAAGGACGCGTGGAGAAAATCGCCTCGCCATTGATATTCATCCAATCGGCAAGTTCGGTTAGAAGCGTCTCCATGTTCGGCGGCAGACTGCCGTCAGGATCCAGAGTCACATTGAGAAGCAGATTCCCGTTTTTACTGACAGTATCCGCCAACATCTGGATGATCTTAGAAGAGGATTTGTAACGATCATATTTGGCATCCCTGCGGTTGTAATACCAATCCCCCGTGGAGGTGTCACATTGCCAAGGCTCGGGCGAGATGTCGTCGCTCCCGCCGCGTTCCCGGTCCTGAACGCAGGTGCCGTCGAAAAATTCCCCGCTGCCTTCAAACGGGTAGTTTTTCTTGGAAAAATAAACGGCCTTGAGGTCTCCTCCCCATTTCTGGATGTCCGTGTTGTAATAGTGAGCCATAATCCTTCGGCCGATTTCTCCGAATGGAACTCCACCGTCGGTGTAGAGCAGTTCCGGTTGATATTGGGAGATCAGATCATGAATTCGCGCATACCACTCCTGCTGCCAGCGGGGATCCGTGCTATACCACTTGTCATCGCCAGGCTTGGAGGGCATTCCGTATAAATCCGAAAAAGCCGGATTATTCCCGTCGTAGGGAACGCCGGCCAGCGGGCCTTTCTTGTCGGCTCCATGCGAGGGAAGCATGAAGGTGTAGGCGTGCCCCAGGTGCTCGGAAACCCCGAAGTGCAGCCCCTGTTTCTTGGCTGTCTCTTTCCAAATGCCGATGATGTCTTTCTTCGGCCCCATGGCCACAGAGTTCCAGTTGTGATATTTGGAATTCCAGTTGTCGAAATTGTCATGATGAACCGCCTGAGCCATGAAATATTTGGCCCCGGCAGCCTTGTAGAGGGTCATCAATCGGTCCGGGTCCCATTTTTCAGCCTTCCAAAGCGGGATGATGTCCTTGTATCCGCTCTTGGTGGGATGACCATATTCCGCAAGGTGGTTTCTGTAAAAGAGGCGTTCTTCCTGATAGAGGCGGCGGGCATACCAGTCCCCGTCTTTGGCAACCGCCTGGGGTCCCCAGTGCGCCCAGATGCCGAACTTGGCATCCCGAAACCACTCCGGGCATTTGTAATTCTTTAGTGATTCCACGCTGCTGTCGAACGGCCCTGGACACGGAGGGATCTCGTCGAACGCCGGGATCAAGGGCGCATTCGCCTCGGGTGGATATTCCACGCGGCCATCCTTGGAATCGGCGATGGCTTTTTGAGCGGCGGAGGGCTCTGCGAGCGCTGCCATCGGCGCAAGAAGAGAAATGAGAAGAGTGGATTTCGTGGGGTTTATGTTCATAGAGGTTTTGGAAAGTTTCACGGCTTGCTTCCCAAGGAGATCGCTGGAACCTGCATCGGAATGGTGATGGCCAGACCCATGTCAAGCTGGAGGTTGGATTCCTTCTCCACGGGTGTGAAGAAGTTTTAAACATTTGAAAAAATGCCTCACGACCTACTCCTCATTAGAAAAGATTTGTATTACCATAAAGAATTCGGCAGATCCGCATAGACAGAATAATGCGACATTCTAAAAGATGGACGCGACAGTGTCCTTTTACCCCAAGGACAAAGAGGCCGATTTTCGGTCCATGCGGTTCATTTTTTAGCTTAGCATCAACCCTCAATGGTCGAGCGGCGCTTGGAGATCGAGCTTCTTGCCCTGATACTCAGCGTGAGTTCCGCCCTCACCCACATCGGAACGCCAGGAGCGTGATGAAACGACGAACTCACCATGTAGAAATCCGCGCCAACCCGGATGATGTCGGGGTCCGGGTAATCCGCGAAGATCACAGGATTTGTAAAAGTGCCGTTGAGGTTATCGGAATGTCTCATTGCATCGAAAAACTAAACTGGAAATATTTTTTAATTCCTGAATTTAAACCGAAAACGGTTTTTTAGACAGGAGGGCAGGCTGGAGAGAATCGGAGCGCAGCGGAGAAAGACTGCCAAAGGCAGCCCACCGGGTAAGCGCGAGCGAGTCAATTTACAGGAAAGGCCTTGGCCGTTGTTCGATTTCGCAAAAAAATCTTCATCTGTCGAAGTATAAACTACTCATCCTCTGAGATCTCTGTGTCCTCTGTGGTCAAATCTGCTGGATTCGGATTAACTAATGTTACTTATTGAACTATTGGCTGTTGCGTCTCGGGAGTTTTTTGAGACTTGAAATTACCGCGCCAGCCATCCTCCATCCACATTCATGATGGTGCCGTTCATGTAATCCGCCTCCTTCGAGGCGAGGAAGAGAACTGGTCCGGAGATGTCCTCCGGTTCCGCCCAGCAACTCTGGGGAATGCGGGCCAGGATGGATTCGCTCCGCTTTTCGTCTTCACGGAGGGGACGCGTGTTTTCCGTGGCCACATAGCCTGGGGCGACGGCATTGAAGTTCATGCGCTCCTTGGCGAGTTCGTTGGCGAAGGCTTTGGTAACCCCTGCGATACCGCTCTTCGACGCAGCGTAACCGGGCACAAAAATCCCGCCTTGGAACGACAACAACGAGGCGATGTTGACGACTTTCAGGCGTTCCTCGGCTGGGGCTTGGTCGCGACCGGTGGTCAACCACCACTTGGCGAGAGCCTGGGTGAGGAAAAATGGCGCGGACAGGTTGATTTGCAACAGCGCATTCCAATCCTCCTCGGGATGGTCCACAATGGGGGCGCGTCGGATGGTCCCGGCGTTATTCACAAGGACATCGATCTTGCCGGTGTCGGCGAGGATTCGGGCGATGAGCGCGGCGGCATCTTTTTGAGTGAACTTGGCAAAGTCCACCGTGTAGCCGTGGAATTTGGCACCCAGCGCCGCGGCCTTGTTGGCGGTCTCGGTTGGATCGCTCGTGCCAATCGCCACGCAGTGCGCGCCTTCTCGGGCAAAGTCTAAAAGAATGGCCTGACCGATGCCGCGACTGGCGCCGGTGACGATAACGACTTTATTGGAAAATCTTTTTTGATTCATGGGTTTATTTCAAATCCTGCGGTTGCACTTGGTCCATGTCATCGAACACCTGATTTTCACCGGCCATGCCCCAGATGAATTTGTAGTTGCCCGTGCCGACTCCGAAGTGCATCGACCAATTTGGCGAAAGCACTGCCTCCTCGTTGTGCAGAAAGACATGTCGGGTCTCCTGTGGCTCGCCGAGAAAATGCGAGACGATGTTTTGGCCGAGATCGAAATAAAAATAGATTTCCGTGCGCCGCCAATGGGTGTGCGGAGGGAAGGAATTCCAGACATTTCCAGGCTCCAGCGCGGTGAGTCCCATGACGAGTTGGCAACTCTGGATACCGCCTTGGTGGATGAATTTGTAGATCGTGCGTGTGTTGCTCGTCTCTTGGGCACCGAGGCGCACGGGCGAAGCCTCGCTGGATTTCATCCTCCGCGCCGGATGCGCCGCATGCGCTGGGCAGGACAGAAAATAGAACTTCGCGGGATTCTCGGGGTTCGTGCTTTCGAAGGTAACAGACTTGGTGCCCATGGGCAGGTAGACGCAGTCCAAGGTTTCCAAGGAGAACACCTGTCCGTCGGCGACCACCCTCCCCTCCCCGCCGATATTGATGGCCCCCAACTCGCGGCGTTCCAAAAAGAACGAGCGACCGGTTTCCTTGTGGTTCGGCAAATCAATGGCCTCTTGCGCGGGCATCACACCACCCACTACGAGGCGGTCGAGATCGGTGAAATGGGCCACGAGTTCGCCGGGCACGAACAAGTGCTGAACTTGAAAGGTGTCGCGCAGGTCTTGCGTTGACAGGCCGATGACATCGCGGGGATGCGGAGTGCGGAGGATATTATGATTTATCATGTGTTTATTTTGGTTTTTTGATGCGAAAAATTACTCCCAGACCAGTTGGCGAATGCCGTGTTCCAAAGTCACCTGGACCATCTTGGTCTTATCGTCCCAGGTGAAGGGCATGTCCCGGCGGATGTAAGTCTTGGCATGGTAGTCTGGTTTCCAAATATCAGCGGTTTTGCGGTCGAATTCCGGATCGCTGAGAGCGGGCATTTTTGTGGTGGAACGCAAGGCGACGATGCGCTTGGGTTTTTCATTCACGCGGAAGCTCACGGAGACTTGGATCGCGAGAGCGGGCTCCTTGCCAGCCTCGATCTTCGGGCTGAACATGATGAGGCCACGATTCATCGGGTTGTCTGCGATGTTGATGCTGGCCCGGCGGTCAACGAGACTCACTGCAACCGTGGATGCACTGTCGAAGAAGGGAGCCCATTCTTCGGTGAGCAACTTGACGCTAACCAACTCCTCGGCTCCCTGTTTGAGGCTGTGGCCGTGGTGCAAGGCGTAGCTGGAGAGCTTGCCCTTGTCGAGTCGCGCCACGCCCATGTCACCGCCCACGGACAATGCAGAATCGTCATTGCCCCTTGCGGCGACCAGAACCGTGGAGTTCGTGCCGGTGAGTTTCACTCCCTTGGAACCCATCGGTTGTGATGAGAACGGCGCTTGGTCCGTGTAGGGGATTAGGACATTGAGGAAGTCTATCTTCTTGGCTTTCGACTGGAGGGTCAGCAGCGTGGTTAACTCCCAGCGGTCCTTGACGACATAGGGACGAACGGCACCCTTGGCCCCCATGACATTGCGCTCGCTATCAGGCCTCAAGGCCAAATAATATGGTGGCACATTGGGGTCGCCCTTGCTCAGGATTTGCACATTGGGAGCCTTCGGAAGGATCGGCACCACATCAAGCTTCGCTACATCATCACCAAAAGTGAAAATCTTGTCCTTGTTGAGCAGCTTGCCGATCGGGTTCAGATACCACTCGTAGGTTTTCTCATTCGGACTCTCAAGATTGTCGTTCACAACGGCCACGCCAGTGTCCGAGAACCAGACCACCGTGCGCTGGTGGGTGACATCGGCATAGGTCTTCAACCGGGCCGACACGATGCTCATCTGGCCCGTATCGCCGATGGCATTGAGTTCCGTATCGGCGCGCCCGATATTTTTCTGCGAGGTCTCATAGAGGAACTCTTGACCGTGCTTTTCAACATGCTCCGCATATCGTCCATCGAGACGGTCATAGCCCCAGGGGTTTCCAATGCCGACGGTGTTGTGGGCGACCGTCGCTTTGCAATATCCGCCGTAGGTGTTCCAGTTTCGATAAACTCCGATCGTGCCGGGATCGAGCAGAACGGGAATGCCCTTGTAATGCAGCTCCAACTCCAGAGCGTCCGCGTGGGCGTGGCCCGCGATCACCATATTTTTTTCCGCCTCGCGACGACCAATGTAGGTGGTTCCATACTTGAACATCAGGAAATTATCCTTCGGTCCCCAGCCCGAGCGGAAGAGGGCGTAGCCAGAGTAGGGATAGTTGGCGAAAAGCGTTTCCGGCTGGCGACTTGGTTGGGAGAGGTCGATATGGAAAAGATCATAGGATTCCTCGGGAACCCACTCTCCGCGGACGCGTTCCACGAAAGTCCGACCCGCCCAGCTGAAATTCGGCTCTTGGAGCAACTGGCTGGTTTCCTGAAGATAGTCAGCCCCGAGATCATTCCGGTAGCCATCCCCCACAGTAACAAACCGGCCATCGGGCGCCGTGAGATCCATTCGCCATGTGAGAGTTCGGCACATGGCATCGGCGATCTCGGGATTAGCAAAATAATCGCGCACTCCCAAATTTTTGCTGGCCACCATGAAACCAAGAAACGCGTTGTAGCTGGGGTTCCAATAATGCATCGACTCCTCCCCGTAACCGCCATCCAAGCCATACTCTGTGAACAAAAGCTTGGGCAAATCCGATTGGGCCGCGCGCAACCACCCCGCCGACTCCGGAAGATCCGGGTAGAGCATGGCGACAGTCCCTTGCATGGCACTGGAAAAGGTATGAAAATTCAGACAATAGACGGGGTCCGGGTAGGGCCTTGAAAAATCGTTGTCGAGCGTCCACCCTTCCAAGTGATGGGCCGTGGCGCGCAGGGCTTCTTTAATGGCTTTTTCGTCCTCCTCTGTGAGAATCCCGGTTTTTGCGATGAGATCGTAGCCTCGCAGAAAGACCATCGCCGTCTCGCCCTCGTGGATGCCGAGTTCGCGCCAGTAGTTGTTGATCTTGCGTGCCCCGATGCGAGAGATGAGTTTCTCGCGCAACACTTGCCCCAACTCGGGTGTTGGATTCAAAGCAAAGGCTGTGGCGACGGTTTTGAAATCAGGGAAGGGATCATCGCGCCGACCGATCTCGAGGAGTTCCTCCGTCGTGCGCGGGGTGGCCGTGGCGGGATATTTCTTGCGCCATGCGTCCACGCTTTTTTTTGTTTTGGCCGCGAGATTCGCGTAGGCCGCTGCCAACTCCGGGCTCTTGGCCTGCTCGCGCAGTCGAGTCACATCGGCAGGAGTCAGGTAGATGAAGGGACGCACTTCGATAGCTGTGCTCGTGGGCTTAGCGTCCTGAGCAGGCATATTAGCCGGAATGCAGAGAGTTGCAGTAGTGAGAGATACAAGGAGTGTTGTTTTCATGTGTGGTGAGTGTTCTGTTTGCTCCTCTTAGGCTCCCTGCCGGCGGTCGTAGAGACGATGGGCGTCATTGAGGTGATGAATCATAATTTTGGCCTTCAGCCGCATCTGGACAGAGAGGTTATTCGGAAGAACGAAAATATCCTCCGGCTCCTCGGCGCTTGCCTGCTTCACGAGCATTCCTTTGGGGTGGCTTTCAAGCAGCAGTGCGAGTTGATGGCAATTGTCGATCTCATTACGAGCAATGGCGTTGAGCTCGCGAAGCCGCTGATCTCCTTCCAATGGAAACTGGGTGGAGCGCTCGCTGGGGTGCGCGCTGGATTCTGTCTGATCGAGAACAGATTGATACTGGATCGCATTCCGGGAACAGCGCACGAGGCCACGCAGGACGGTAAGCCTCGTGCCCATTAGCTTGAGGTCCTCGCGACTGCTTTCCGATGCTGACGAACTGACGACCCTGCATAGCCCAATGGCGCGGGCGAGTTCCTCGTCGACCTTGTTGAGGTTCAATGAGGCAACATAAGCCCCAGTGTAGCCTTTGTAAGGATTGAACCCCTGGAAATTATTCAGATCATCGGCTTCCTTGTCGTCGTTTGCCTGAAATTGGAAATTGCGCCAGTGATCTTTTTCTTCCGGAGTCAATTCCGCAGGGAAGGGAACCAACGGACGGGTCAAGATGCGTTGGTTCACGCCTCCGAGCAGGAGCAAGGGCTCCACAAAGACCACGGAGAGATGGGCGAGCGCCTGATCCATGGTCTGGCAAAGTTCCAGAAACAGATCGGTTTTTTCCAAGCCGAACCGGGACTTTCCGACCTCGGCGATTGCAGCCCAACGATCCAGGATGCTCCACCGACCTCCTTTGAGCAGTTTGCCGATCAACGAATAAACCCAGTCGGGTTCTCCCAGGAGGAAACGGAGGTAAAGGTTGGCATCGGGGTGCTCCGTCAAACCGGAAATTTGGGAGGCGTAACGCACCACCTGTGGAATTCCGACGCAGGGATAGAGCACATTGTAAGTCTGATCGTCCCCAGAGGTGATCGTTTGAATGATTCCATCGCTCGTGCGTCCATGCAGAATTTGGCCGGGTTTGAGCATCGCAACGGTTGGCTCCACATCAGTCCGGACGGCTTGAGGTGACCCGGCCCCGTATTGCAGACTGACGACCGGGTCCAAGCCCGCATCCCGCACCCCATCTTGAATGCAGCTCAAGAAGCTCACAATCCGTTCCGAAATCGAACGGTGATGGCATCTTTGAGGCCCATTGCTACCTGGGTAGAGGTTTGTAGCCCAGCAGAGCCCGCCTCCCGAGTCATTGGTGAGCAGATCAAAGTTTTCGATCGGAATCTGCCGGCACAGATCTGCGACCGTTCGCCTATACATGGCAAGCACCCCGGGGTGGTCGATGCAGGGGCTGAAATACGGCTTGCGGGCGCGACGGGGTTGATCGACCCGCGGCCCTCTCCAGTCGGGATGCGCCTCGTAGACCTCCTCAGGCAGCCAGGAGGGTTCGATGCCGATAAAAAGGGCCTTCAGTCCATGCTCCTTTAAAATCGCCGCCCTTTGGGCAAGGATATCCAGGTTGCGTTTCGCGTAGTCCACGGGAAGCCATTCCTTGAGTTCCTCGGGCACAATCACTTTGAAAAACGAGGGCCGGAGCATTCCCCAGTTTGGGTAGGGATCGCGCCGGTCGCGCTCCCATTGCCAGCGGCTCTTGGGCAAATCGCTCACAACCACATGTGTCCCGCCAAGATCGACTGCGCGGGCTGCGAGTTCTTTGAAGCTTTCCAAGGTTGGAGTTGGTGCACTCACAAGGATGCGCCGCTTGGGTGCAGAGGAGGTCGTCATATTCGTATCTTGGTGGAATCGGGTTTTTTTCATAATTTTTTACCAGTTTTCTGTTGATTCAGAGCGAAATGGGAAAGGAACTCGGCACTTTGGATAGCGTTCTCCTGAGTGGTCTCCTCGAGGAGAATGGCGAGCTTAGGATCGTGGGAGCGCAGGAAGTCCAGAACTGGTCGGTAGTCCAGTTCGCCGCGACCCGCGGGAACCGTTTTTAAAACTCCATTCTCCACAGTGAAATCCTTGGCGTGAAATACAGCAATGTCGTCGCAGAGGAGTTCCAGCGCCTCGGAAACCACCCGCGCGTGATCTGCCACATTTTCAGCACAAAGGAGATTCACCGGATCAAAAACCACTTTTAAATGCTTGGAGCCGATGGTGTCCAAAACGCGTCGCATTTTTTGTGCACTGGAAACCGTGTGAGGCGTGACGGCCTCCAGACCCACGGTCACCCCGCAAGCCTCGGCCTCGGCCACGAGTTCGGAGAGGCTTGACATCATCGCGCTAAACGATTCCTCGCTATGGTTTTCAGGATGCGGCAGGTAGTCCGGATTCACCGAACCGCTTTCGAGGGCCACCAGACCACAGCCAAACTGGCGTGCAAATCGCAAATTGTCCTTGAAGTAATCGAGCAAAGCGCGGCGGGCCGCCAAGTCGGGATAGATCGGGTTGATGTAGCAACCAAGCACTTCGATGGCCACTCCATGCCTTGCGAAGGCCTCGCCAATCCCGCTCGCCAAATCCCCGGTGAGATCGCCGGCACGGAGGTTCAATCCTGCGATGGCCTTGTTGAGAGCGAGTTGCACACAGCAAAATCCCGCACCCGCGATCCGGGAAGCCAGATCCTCCGCCGAAGCACAGCCGAAATCATGCGCTCTCACGCCGAGTCGCAGACCAACGGGTGCGATTTGATTTTTCAATCCACTCATGGTCAAACGGTAAGGGTAGGTTCGCGCAAGAACTCGCTAAGCGCCATCATCGCCAAGCCTTGGGCAAACCCTGTCTTGGCATACGGAACCGCGTTGTAACTCGAAGCGGTGGGCATGACACAGGTGCCACCGGAGGCCTCCAGCAACTCGCCTTGCGGAGAAATCCGCTCGGCCAGCGCGGCGTAGGCGCGGTCGGAGGCGGCTTGGCAGCCTGCTGGCGCCCACGCCTGACCGGCGGCCCATCGCAGTCCCATGGCAAACGCCGCTGTGCACGACATTTCCAGACAGGTCGAAGGCTCGTTCATGACCGTATGCCACGCGCCGCTTTCATCCTGGGTGGCCAAGACCCCGGCCAAGTGGGGTTGGAAGTTTTCCAGCAATAGGTGATATCCTGCCGTGTCGACTGGCAGGCTTTGCAAAACCTCGATCGAGGCGGCGGTGAACCAGCCATTGCCACGCCCCCACAGGACGCCCATCTGGGAACGGATCGCCCCGTCGTATCCGTGGAGGATCAATCCGTTGGAATGCCTCAAGTGGTTGTAGTGGTTGGCAAACTGCTTTACTACCTCATCGGTGTATTGGCTGTTGCCCGACATCACACCCCATCGGGCCAGAAAAATGCAGCCCATGAACAAAGTGTCCGCCCAAACCTGTTGGGGGTAGGTATTTTCCGTGCAGGAATGCTCGAAGGTGCCATCCTCCAAGCGCGGCGCGTTGTCCACGCACCAACGCGCATATTCCTCACACACCTCCCGGAGCCGTGGCGTGGGCGAGAGGCGGACCAGCTCCAAAATGGCCAAAAGCGGTGCGGTGGTGTTAATGGACTTCGGCAAAATGCCTTTTCCGAGGTGCCAATCCACCCAATTCACCACAAAGGCCAGACTTTGCTCATCCTTCAGAACCCCATGGGCTTTCATGAGTCCATGCAGTGCCACGCCTTGATGCCACTGCCATTCTTTGAAATTGATGCACCAATCCGCATGTTGGTCACCCGTCTCCTCGCGGATCGTGCGGGCTACCAGATGTGTGAGGTGTTTTTTTGCTTCTTCTAAAGTCATAGATCGATTGGTTTTAAAAATGAACTTGGGATTGGGAGCGACGATGGGATGATGGTTTTTACAAGGTGGAAATCTCTGGCGACAGGGGCAGCGGGATTCATATTTGTTGGATCAAAACGACACTGCACGGCGTCATGGGTCGGTTCAGGGTGAAGCGACCGGTTGCGTCCGCTTGCAGAATTTCTTTTCGGGTGTTTGCGGCGGCCTCTTTCAAAAGCGCGGCTTGCTCGCGGGTGGGAGTTTCCGGTTTCCCAAAGGCTCGCCATGCGATCAAGGCGTCGCCATTTTCGCGGTCGAGAGTCTCCACCAGCACCGACGCATGCGGCGGCAGGCCGGTCCACTCGATGCTCAACGGAGTCGGTTGGCAAACACTCAACGCCTGTTCGGAGGCCTCCGGCGGAGAGGCCCGGAAATGACCAGGCGCGGCCTTCATCATCTCGGAGGGATAGTGATAAGCCAGACCAGTCAAGCCACCCGACTGCGAGTTTTTGGTGACGATGAAACCATCGCCCTGCTCGATGAGTTGATCTCCCAGCGCATGCAGGAAGCGGTAAATGTGAAACACCGGCTTGACGATTCCCTGGAAATTGATCATGCCGAACCCGCCATGGAAAATGGTGTCCCCGGCTCCGTTTTCCTCGAAAATATCCGTAAAGGTCCAGTAAGAGAGAGATTCCGCCGACCCAATGGATTCGACGATGGCCTTGACCACATAAGACGCGGCATGGAGCGTGTCGTGGGTGTGATCGCGTGGAGAGGGACTCGTGCTCCATTCCGTGAGGTGGATTTCCGCCGTTGGGTAGGCGCTGTTGCGGACGATCGAGCGTAGGAGCGCCATATCGCGGGGGGTCGCTCCGACGCCTCGCGCCAACCGCCGCCCCGATCCGTGTTCGTCCAATGCCCAATCGGTCGGGTAAGGGTGCGCCGAGACAAAGTCCACCGGCAGGCTGTTTTGCGCACAGAAGGCCAGGAAATCCTCGACCCATACCGGACGCCAGTCCAACACATCGATGTCTTCCGCTGCATAAGTGGAGTGATGACAGGAAAGATCCTCCTTTTCCCCAGCAAAGCGGGCATCCGGGACGAAAGCGCTCGTCGCCGGTCCCCCGACGCGCAACTGGGCGTCGATCGACTTCACGGTCCGCACCGTGACTTTGTATAACTCGAAATACTGGCTCTTCGTGCCGTGGAAAAACTGCCAGAGATTCGGCTCGTTCCAGACTTCAAAATACCATTTTCTGACCTCTTCGATGCCGTATCGATGAATCCAGTGCCGGACAGTCTTCTCGATGAGTTCCGCCCATTTTCCGTAATCCTTCGGAGGGGCCCCGTGACCCTTCCACCAAAAGACCGTCTTTTTTTCCGCAGCCAGATCGCCTGGGCAGAATCCGAATTCGACAAAAGGGCGGATGCCGAGTTCCAGCATTTTGTCGAACAGCTCATCGACATATTGAAAATTGTAAATGACTCGGCCTTCGACTTCCCGATAGACAAACATGTCGTCGTGGTAGAGTCCATGGAATCGCAGGTAGCGGAACCCGCAGGTTTTTATGACCTTGCGCAACTGATCCTGCCATGCGGCGCGCAACCCCTCGCAGGCCCTCCCCGCCCCCACGCACTCGCTCCAGTAATGAAAGAGCGGAGAACCTGATTGGGCGGCGTTTGTTGTTACTTGAATAGACATAAAATGATAGGTGGGTCGTTGTGCGATTTTTCCCCTCAAGGCTTGGTGATTTGAAACTCCCGAACGACCTCGGGGGCGGCTTTGACGAGGGGCTCGATACTACGGCCCGGTTGATAGGCAGCGACGATCACCTTGACGGGATACTTGGCATTCGGAGGAATCGGCGTGAACCGCAGCGTGCTGCCGGTGTATTTGGGATCCTTCGAAACGACTTCCGCCGGACCGGAGACAACATAATATTCCACAACCTGTCCGGGCACATCAGAAGTCGCCTGCATCTCGATCTGCTTGGTTCCCGCCGGGACATTAGGGATCTCGGGGAAGGTGATGGTTTGGATTGTTCCCTTCTTATTTTCGGGCGTCGGGATGAGCGCTTGGTAATTCGCGCGGGCATATTCCGCATCGCCCGGAGCGGATGCGACCACCCAGCCGTGTTTGCCATCGTTGAACTTGCGGTAACGGAAGGTGTTCTTGTCCAAGGGAACGAGGGCATTGCCGCCGGTGAGCTTCACCGCGATTTTCGATGTGGGAGAATGACCTGTCGGCACAGCTTTCGCCGGATCCTTGGAGGGCACCTTATCCAGAAACGCCCCGACCAGCGAGTAGGTCAAGCCGTCGTCCAATGCGGTGCCCGGCGGAATTTGAATTTCATCGAAATGCTGGAATGTCGGTTGAAGAGTTTCACCGTTTGAGACGATGGTGACATATTGCGGTTTCTTTAGGGCTTCGGCGAGATGGTGACCGATCGCGGCCTTCGCCATTTCCTCGTCGAAATACCAGAAAGCTTTTTCCTTTGGTCCGGCATACTGGGCCTCCGGAGCCATAGGGAATTGCTCCGGTTCGACCGGCGAAGTAACAAGCCAACCTTGATCGGGCTGGAGATTTTTCAGCTTGGGATAACCCTCCGCCGGGATTTCATCCGATAACCTGTGATGTGAGGCCTTTGTGACGAACATGGCAGCAAGTTTTACCATCTCATCCGTCATGTCGAAGTGCGTGCCACCCCAATCAAAAACCTGCCCGACGAGATTGTCGGTATCCTTGCGCGCCAACAAGGGAAACTTGTTCGGACTGTCCGGCCCGTTGGGGCCAAAGGGATCCGCCCAGTTCATGTAGAGCACGGGAACGCCATGCATCTTGGCGTCCGGCTTCAGGGCGGGCTGGATTCTCACTCCCGTTTTGATTGGCATCGAACCCCACATCCGCTCCGGAATCCAGTAGGGCATGTGCCAGCAAATCAGCCCACCCATCGAATGACTGAGAATGAGAAGGGGTGCTCGCGAGACTTCTTCGTAGCCGGACTCCTCGGCGAGTCTTTTGAGAATGTCATCCAGAACAAGGCCGGCCTTGCTGGTCAATTCCTTGTCCCACATCTCGATTTTTTCTTTGGCCTCTTTGGCTTGTTCCGGAGTGGTCCCGGCCGTTTTCAGGAGCTGCTCCAATCGTGTATACTCCTTCTCGTCCTCCTTGCTCAGACCAGACCTCCATCCCCAGTCGGAACCCAGCGCGGAACGCGGCCACTCGTCGCCGACAAACACAATTCCGATCCGTTCCTTCCTGCAGGCCTCACGAAACGCAGGATTTCCGATGATCCCAGATTCGTTGAGATTTTTCATGGCCATGACCAGTCCACGGATTCTTGTGCAATCCTCAGGAATCCAAAGGTAAACACGGCGATCTTCTTCGCCGTTTTGGCTGGACCACTGGTAAAGGGCTCCGTGGGCGAGAGGTTCACTACAGAGTGCCAGTAACACCAGAATCCAATAAAGGGTAACCTTTGCAAAACGGGTTTTCACAGGAGCACTGGAGAGGATTTGCCGATGGGGTTAGGGCTTGCTCAGCAATGACTGAATCGTCGGTTGGATCGCGTCAGCAAAAATCTCGTATCCTTTGGGCGTGAGATGGACGAAGTCCTTCGATATCTCCACCGACATGTTGCCGTCGGGTTGAAGCAGTTTATCGCCGAGGTCGAGGTAGACGACATGATCACCGTCCTGCAATTGGGAAAGGAGACGGTTGTTGGCGCGAACGATCTCGCGGTCGGGATGGGTCGCGAGTTCCCGCCGGGGTAGAATCCCGAGCAAGAGAATACGGGTTTTTGGCGAGCGATTGCGGATTTCCCCAACGATGGCTCCCACCGCTTGGGCAATGTCCTCAGGAGTGTCGTGGCCAGAGATGTTATTGGTGCCGATCAACAGAACAACCACCTTGGGATGGATGTTTTCCAACTCCCCGTTTTGGATGCGCCAGAGCACATGCTGCGTGCAGTCGCCGGAGATGCCGAAATTCTCAGCTTTCATGGGCACGAAGCGAGCCTTCCAGACATCTAACCCATCGCGGACCCAGCCTTTCGTGATGGAATCTCCGAAAAAGAGCACATCGATGTTGCCTTGACGCGCTCGGGTGACATTGGCGTCATGCTGCGGCATCCAGTTTTGGTTTTCCGTTTTTGGCACGGGCGTGGCGGCACGCGGCGCAGTGCCCGCAGCGGGCGCCGGGGCAGTTGAAGACGAATCGCCAGGCTTTGCGGATGATGAAGCCGCCGGCGCTGAGCCATTGGAACTGAAAACCATTTGCACAAACTTTGGTGCTCCACCCGGATAGCCGGTGAATTTCTCGTCCTTGTCCACTTTCAGCCAGCATTGTGAGACGCCCACGGCATCAGCCTGTTTTTTGAACTCCACCCCGAATGCTGCGCCGTGGATGTCGCCTTGCTTTTCTGGAGCGAGCGCGCCGTATTCGAGCAGGATCGGTGGATCGTCCGCCGTAAGGTGATTGATCGGCGAGAACTCCCGGTAAAGACGCGCCGTCTCGGGATTTTCAGCGATTGCCTTGAGCAGTTCGTCATTGCTTTTGAAGCCACCTGCGTTGCAGATCATGGGATGGTTGAAGGCTGCCTCCCCAACCCAGTTGCGAACCAAGTCCGGTTCGATCGTGGACTGAGCACCAGCTACGAAAGCCCCGTTGACACGGGTGGATTGCCTTTCCACGGGGTCGCTGGAATTCGGATTGGCAAGGTCTTCATGAGTCGCAAGCCAAAGGGCTGAGCACCCGCCAGCAGAAAAACCAGTCACGATCACTCGATTGGGATCAATATTCCATTCCTCCGCTTTGCTGCGCACAAACTGCAGGGCCCGCGCAGCATCCATCACCGGTGCCGGAAGAGGATTGGCCGGTGTGAACCGGTAGGTGATATGGACAACAGAGATTCCGCGTTGCACAAACCCTTGATCCCGTCCCAAAGCATCTTTTTCTCCCTTGCGCCAACCGCCGCCGTGGATGCTAAAAATCAACGGCGTTGGCTTCGCGCTCTTGGCCTGCCAGAAATCCAAGACCTGCTGTGGTTCCGGGCCATAGGCCACATCCGCAAATGTCGGAGGAATAGGCGTCGGGGTGGACGGCGGCGCGGGAGTCTGGCAAGTCGCAAGTTGGTGAGTTACAGCAAGTGCGAGTGTCGCAATACAAGCGATTCGCGCAAGAGTGCCGCCCGACACAGCCATTGGTTTTGTGGATGTTTCGTTGAGGTTGTTGGGTTTCATGGTTTTGAAAATCTACATTCCGATCAGTGTCACTCCCTTGAGAACGAGAAGGACGACCCCTGTCATGGCACAGCAGGCCAAGAATCCAAGCGCATCGGTTTTGTCCCACTTGGCAAACTCCCAGTTCGATCCGGGAAAGAGCTTGGTGTGGTCGAACCGATTGGGGTTAGCGTAACTGAGCGCGACAGCTTCGGCTTCTTCCTCTGGCGTTTTGCCCACGGGAGTCTTGAGCCGGACATAGAATCGAGCCAGTTTTTCGGGATCGCCGGGTCGCGTCAGATAACTGACCAAAATGAGGATCGCGATGGGAAACAAAGTATCTACCAAGAATCTGGCGGTCAGGAGCATCGGCGGCGTGAAGTTGGCAACATCGACCCCCAGCCGAGCCAGAAGATAAATCTCGACATTAAACCGGCCCATCCCCTCTTGCGGAGAATCAGGATCAGAGAAATTCTGCCGGGTCAGCCCCTCTTCAAAATAGAGGGCCACTGGTTCGATGCGTTGCTCTTTACGGATTTTGACACCGATCTCGGGAGCCTTGCCCAGTTGGACATCCTCTTTCGTGGCCTTTGCCTCCACCATCACGATGCGCTCGCGGTTTTTTTCCAGCAAGGCCGGGTGTCTGCGCAAGTCCGGCACGGCCGAAACCACGAACGGGACAACGCCTATAAAAAGGAGAGTGGAAATGACTTGCACCCAGACGGCCTTTCCCGTCAGTCGCCTCCAGACGATGATCAGGAAAATGGGCGCTCCCCATGTCACCGAGATGGCAATAAGAAACTTGACTGCGGAAGCCGCGCTGCCCATTCCCAAGGAAACCACAATGCCGAGGCCGAGAAGCACCGGAACGGAAAGGCGTGCCACCACCATGTAGTGCTGCTCCGATTTTCCTGGAAATAGCGGCTCATACAGGTTCTTCACAATCAACGCGGAGTTGACAACGGCTTGTGAACCAAGGCTTGCGAGCTTGCCTCCAAGAACTCCGACAATCATCAGCCCAATCAAACCAACGGGCAAAAGCATCAGCGTAAGACGCCCCCAAGTTTGATCCGAATCGGACAGACCAGGCCCCAAAAGTGCCAAGGCGATCAAACCCGTCATTCCCCAACCGATCGTCATGAAGCGTTTACCAAATCCGCCAGAGACAGCTCCGATTCGCGCCGACAACTCGTCTTTTGCCGCACCAGCGACATTCATATTTGCAGATGCATTGATGCCGATAAAGTTCATAAATAACAAGGCAGCAATTGAATACCATGTGAATTCACCATGGTTTTCATTACCAAAAATGGAAAACATGGCTTCGGGAATCCTGTCATGCAAGCCCTTGAAACCACCGATCTGTATTAAGCCGAAGGGAATCAGGATCAAGGAGATGATAACAATCAGAACTGCTTGGATGGCATCGATCATGGCGGTGGCTGTGAGACCTCCCATCGCAATGAAGATCGCCACCAGCGATGAGGTAAGTAAGAAAAAGAACAGCGGGTTCACAAAGGAGACATAAGGATTGATTTTGCCCGCGTTTTTTAAGTCCTTGAGCAAATGATATTGCTTGGCTTGCTCCGGAGAAAGTGCGTTGGAAGCTTGGAGCGATTTCAGAGACTCGTATTCCCTGTGATCAGCCACAGTCTTCCGATCCGCATCCGTGTAGGCCTCGGGCGACTTGACCATGATTGGTTGAAGAGTCTTGAGCGCGACGATGTTGCCAAATCCAATCGCGAACACCGATACAAAGATCGCCACGATAGCATACATGGTGGCCAAGGACCGAGAGCCCAAACGCTCCTCGAAAAGGTCGGCGATCGTAGTCAATCGAACCCGACGGAACCACACGCTCGTGAACCAGTAATAAGGCGTGAGAAAGAGCGGAATGAGAAACAGCCAGATGCCTCCCATACCCTGCTTGTAGACCGAGCCAGCCGTGGCAGGAGCCCCCGAAGGATCCGCCATGCTGCCGAAATTGAGGAAAAACTGATACCACTTCCCCATGCTGCGCCCACCGAGGAAAAAGTCTTTCTCGGTTTTGACTTTGCGAGACACGTATTGCGCGACTCCAAGAATGGCTACGACGTAAACAACAAGGATGAGGGCATCCAGCCAATGCATACCGAGGAGTGTTGTTGCGATCATAGAGGTATTGGAGGGTAATGGTTGGAGTTGTTCATGATCTAGGGTGGAGTTATTTGGTCATGTTTTGTCTAGCACCTGGAATTCCAAGTTCATCCCATTCCGCTTGATCGATCGGGTTCATCGACATCACACGCATCTCGACATGACCGTCGATAAAAAGAATAGTTGCCGCTTCTCCCATTTTGTTGCTTGCAGTAGGACCACCTCGATGCCGCGGAGCAAAACGATCATTTTGATTGGTATTAAATATATTCCAAGTATTTGATTCAATGGCCAGTGCCCGTTTCGAGGGCAGCACAATTTGGGAAAATTTAAATTTCAAGCCTGTGGATGTATCAGTAGTTGCATAATTTATCCCATATGAGAGGCCTGGGTAACTTTCTCCCAAAGAAGCCCCGAGCGAACTTTTCTTATTATTATTGGCGCTGGGGCAATGGAAAATGCTATTGTCAGGTTTCCCCTTGGGATATATATAGCCCTCTATGGCTGTTGCTCTAAGGCTATCCAACCGTTCCGGCAGTCTGCCATCGTTATCCGCGATCACCAAGGCCGCCCCGGCGCCGATTTGCTTCATGTTCGAAATACACTTACTGGCATTTCCCGACTCCCTGATCTTGCCAACGACCGGCAACAGAATCGCCGCAAGAATTCCTATGATAGCGACGACAGCCAGCAACTCGACAAGGGTAAAGCCGGATTTACGATTCAACATGTGACAGGGGGACATTGGATGATGCAATAATGGTCAGGGCAGAATGGGTAGGGAATTCACCCACTTGAATTTTTGTGAGCATTCTTTGGTAAGCCCACACCCCCATTCCGCATAGGCGGAAAAATGCGACAAAACTGAAGACAGATGCGACATTTTCGAGGGGGCTCTTGAGGTTTTAGGCTCATCTGGATGCCACTCTATTGACGAACAAATACTGGGCTATTCCCACTGCTGGAGTAAGGAACTGAAGCGGCCGGATTACGCTTCAATAGGCAACAGGAGATTTTTTCGTAGAATCAAGATTTGAAGTAGTTTGGATTTATTTGACTGTTTTGATAACCAAGCCGGATACCGCCGGGGAGCCTGCAGCATTGTCATAGAAGTCGCGAGCACGCAGTTGAAGAGCGGCGATATCGGATGCTTCAAACTTCAGTTGGCAGCTTGGCTCCGAAAGTTTGGCATATTCGTCGGGATTCACCCACGCTTCGGCTGTCGCATGACCATTCGCGTCGGTGGAGATACGAAGCAAAATGTGGTGCCAGTCGTAGGCGTTGGCCATGGCCTTCTCATCAGGATCGCTCACATTTTGGCCGTTCACTCCGGCTGCATCGAACAGCCTCAGGAAGCCGGTGATTTTCATCTTGAGATTCGGATTTTCTTCGAAGGAGCCTCCGTCCTTGGAAGCAGCAAGGATGAGATAGCCTTGGGAATCCAAAAGCCCAATTCCAGCGGTTGCTCGGCCTCCGGAATGGAGATAAAACTCCAGCCAGGTTTCAGTTCCCTTCGGAATCGGGGCTTGGAGTGTGCGTTGAATCGTGAAAGCGTTGGCCTTTCTTTCACCTGGCGTGTTGACTTCAACGCAGGCGGAAAATGGCAATTTCACCTTGCTCTTTTTTGATTCCGCTGGTGCTACTTGAAAGAGAGGATCCCCAGACCATGCTCCTTGCCACCCGGTTCCAGTGGACTGGCCATTCAAGGGTTGGTCCATTTTGAGGGAATCCGAATCTGTGAAATCCAGGGCAACCTTGTGAGCATTTTCAAAGATTTTGAGGACGCCTGACTCACCGGTTGCGGAATTTCCAGCAGGCTTGGGTGCCGCAAGAGCGGATCCGAGGGTGAGTGCGGCGATGAGTATTGATTGTTTGATCATAGTATTGGGGATTTTGTGGAAGTGAGGGATTAGGGGTTGTTGGGAAGATCGGCTTCTAAGGAATCCTTAAGCCGAAAGAACTTTCGCATCTCGTTAGTCCGATGCCTGCATTCTGAATAGGCGAAAAATGCGACACAATCGAAGACAGATGCGACATTCGTATGTATCCTCAAGGGAGAGACGAGGAAAAAGGATTAGCGGCCAAGCGGCGGTGCGACCTCACATGGGATTTCCCGGAGTTTTCATTGATGAAGACTTCGACGGGGTCTATGGGTGACGGGCGCAACCGTGTTTCATTTGAGGCAACTCGCGAGACTGGGAACAGCCTTGCGAAGATCTTCGGCCACAAGCTCCGCCATGAGCGCACCTCCGTTTTCCGTGAAATGAGTGCCGTCGTAGTTTCCCTTTTCGGCATTGTAGGGTGAGAGTTGTTTTTCGCATCCCTCCTTGCCGAGTTTGTCGTAGAGTTCGATGCTGCGCGTGTGGAGGTCAATCAAAGGCACCTTCATTTCCCGTGCAATACTTTTGACCACTTCCACATAAGGGATCATAACGCGCTCCAGGCTGCCACTCCTGGCGAACTTGCCGTCCTTGTCAAATTGCCGACGGGCCATGGATGTGACGAGGACTGGCTGGCTGCCGTTGGCACGAGCCTCCTCCACATAGCGGATCATATTAGCGCGGAAGGTGGTTTCCGGATCGGTCTCGCGAGACGGCCCCTTGCCAGGACTATCGTTGTGGCCGAATTGGATGAAGAGGTAATCCGGCTTCGACTGCAAAGCGTTTTGCCACAACCCTGAGTCGTAAAAACTCAGGGAACTCTGCCCGCCGCGCGCCATGTTCTCGCAGGACACATCCGATGAGAGCATCTTTCCGAAGGCATCGCCCCATCCGCTTCCGTTGGCGACTGTGGAGTCTCCCACCAAAACCACGCGCAACTTCGCCCCGTTGGCCGCAGGCTCTGCCTGTCCCAGTGCCTTTTTCCACCGGGGATAGTCCTCTTGAATCAACCGGTCCGGCCAATTCCCATACCACGCATAGCCATTGCGGCGTTCGGCGTCGATCTCGCTCAGACTGTATTGCCTCACACCATCACGCCCGCAAAAAAAGGGACGATTGGTGCCAATCTCGTAGAACCGAGCCCACAGCGGTCGCACGTTTGCGTCTGGCACGACCACCTTGTCCCCGTTGACGACATCCACGCGAATGCCGGTGAGTTTCGCGGATTCGAACCACGCGAGGGCGGCATTCACAGCGCGAACGACTTCAGGACTTGGTTTGGCCAGGCTCATCAACAGGCGGACAATGCCAACGCTCTCGGCACCGCTGAGCGACTCAAGTTCAAAGGCGCGGGCAGGACGCGGCTCCAGTGTCACTTCGTCGTGCTGCGCACACCAAACCGTTGGCGTTCCGTTGACGATGACTTGGCTTTTGAGAATGCACTCGATGCCTCTGTTGAAACTCCTCCGCGCCGCCTCGCGGCGGCCGGTATCGAGAAATTCGAACTGCTGTGCGTCACGAAGGAACTCCATCAGGCGAACCATCGCATTGTCGTTAAAAGTGATATAGCGGTGGTATTGAGAGCCGGGCGGGTAGAATTGCGGCCAACCGCCGTTCGGGTATTGCGCTTGGAGAATGTAATCCACGCCCCTCTCAACCGCCGAGCGGTAACGCTCAGCGTGTGTTTCACGGTAGATGCGAGCCAACAACTGCAATTCATCGGTTGTCGCGCCGTTGTCGAAGGTGGGCTCGAGAGCGCTGCGATCTCCGTCAAACGGTTTCGCGGTGGTGTCCATATTCTTCGGCCAGCCGCCGAGGTCCGACTGCCAGGACAGGATATTGGTGGCAACGGTCTTCGCCTCTTCGCCGCCAAACCAACTGCTTTCCTTTCGCAACCACGACTTGGCGCCATGACCCGCCCAAGCGTGCGCTACCAGCAGCAGAACGGTAAAAAGCGATATGATGTTTCGTTTTTTCATCTGAGCGCTGGCATCGTGTTGATTTTCGGAGTCTGTGCCTGTTTAGGTGCAATTACGGTGAGGGCGACGGACCTGTCCGGAAGGTATGGTGAATTCCAGATTACAAATTCAGCAAACCCGCACAGACGTAAAAATACGACAGTTTACAAGACAGATGCGACAGTAGCGTGCTCTCTCGAGGAAATGATATTGAAGAAGATGCTCACCATCGGGATTTAATTGCAAAAACCTTCCTCATGATGGCCAAATCGAACCTTCGGGAGGTTAAAAATGGGGCCACTTGAGTTACAGAGCACCGCCTGCGGATTCTAAGCCCAAACCAAGGGCGCTCCTGAGCCGATCACCCAATCCCCATTGAGCCCATAGGCACAACACAATGAGTGCCTGCGCTCAAAAATCCCGGAGCCATCGCTTGCTCGGTTGGAGCGGGGTGGTTATGGAATTTTGTGCTCGCCCAACTTGCTCATGAAAAAACTCGGCATCGGCCTCTGAGGCACCAACGGTCACCAGATCGAAAAACTTCTGGCAGCACATCCGCGCGCGGAACTCGTGGCCGTCGCGGCCTTCGACGACCGCCCGATCCCTGCTGAATGCGGCGAGGTTCCACATTATACCACGCTGGAAGAACTACTCGCCAACGAGCGTGTGGAGTTGGTCAGCCTCTGCTCGCCCCGTCGTGCGGATCAGGCAGGGGATGCCGTGAGATGCCTCTTGGCCGGCCGCCATGTTTATGGAGAAAAGCCCTCGGCACTCTGCGAGGAGGATCTCGACCGCATCATCGCCACCGTTGCGCAAACAGGTTTTCATTACCACGAGATGGGTGGCGTCGGGCTCGAACAGCCTTACCTCGCCATGCGCGATTGCATCCGCTCGGGCGCTATCGGGGAAGTCGTGCAGGTCTTTATTCAAAAATCGTATCCTTGGGGGGATTGGCGTCCCAAAGACGAAGACATCGACGGTGGGCTTGCCAAGCAGGTTGGCGTTTACCCGCTTCGATTTCTCGAGCAGGTTGCGGGTCTTAAAGTGATCTCTCTGGACATCCGCGAAACCCGTCTCGGCAATGACCACACCGGCAGCGACTGTCGCCGCGCGGTCTCGATGCTCATGGCGCTGGAAAACGGCGGAGTTGCCAGCGCGATCTGCAATTACCTCAACCCCTCGAGCCACATCGCCTGGGGTTACGAGATTCTGCGTGTGTTTGGCACAGCCGGCATAGTGGAGTCCAACCTTTTTGACGGCACGGCTCGCCTTCTTCAGCATAATGCCGCACCAGAACCACTTGATACCTCTGCTCCCGCTGTTTTGAGCCTCGACTTGATGATCGACTCGCTGCTGGATGGCACGCCGAGCTGCATGTCGCTGACTGATGAACTCAGCCCGAGCCGTTGGATCATTCGGCAACGACAACAATATTTTCAACCAATATGAAGCCTTTCTCGATCTGAGCTAAAAGTTGGCAACCACGCTATGCACTCCTTGCCCTGCCGCAAGATACGCCCTTTTCTGGTTCAATTTGTTCGATGAGTTTCAAGGTAAAATGCACCGTCAGGGAATTTCGTGTGAAGTTAGGCTGCCGCGACACCCTCCAGATGTTCTCAATCCCGTTTAGGTTTACAGATCCGATGACCGGCAGCTCCGGCAACAGAATTTTTCGCAAGTTGGACAAGGAAGCCAATCAAGAGTTGATGACGCCGGGAAAGAGTTTCATTGAAGGGGAATTCGCAGATGCTTTGAATCATAAGGGCAACATTTAAAACTTATCTGGCATGACGGTGTGCGCCATCGTGATTTAATTGCCAAACCCCTCCTCATAATGGCCAAATCGAACCTATTGGGGGCCTATAAACGGGGCAAAATGAGTTATCGCACCGCCTACGGATTCTAAGTCCCACCGCGTGTTATCAAATCCATGGCTTCTGTTCCTTCGGAGATCTCTCTTCACTGACCTCCCGCGTTAGTTGGCTAACCAACAAAAAAGTCTTTGAACTCGGTCTGGGCAAAAGTTTTTTATCGGAAAGAGAGGCCTTCCCAACTAGGCTTTCGCGTTTCCTGGCACGCTCACCGCCGCCCCCTATCTCTCTGCCGCTCCTTTACGGCTCGAAGAGATTATGGGCCGAAGAGAAACGGCGTTTCTGCGGATGCTGGGAATGGTCTACTCGGCGTGATGGGAGCGAGACGCGGTGGTGGCGGAACCGCTCAATCTTGGGTCAAGCCGGAGGTTGACCCTCCAAAAGATCGCGTGTGGTTTTCTTATGCCGCCACAGGAGTGCCGATGCTGTGGAATGTGGCGTCTGCGGGCAGGACCGCGCGGTTGCAGAAGTCGCCGAAGCCTTCGCTGGCTTGGCGCTCGAGGGAGTAGCGCTTGATGACCGGGCGGAGCATTTCGACGGCGCCATCCATCGTCGTGCTGGGCGACATGAGGCGGTTCAGGCGAGTGCCGTTGTAGGCGGCGCCGACATAGAGGGCGTATTTGTTCGGCGCTTTGCCGACGAGGCCGATTTCGCCGAGGTAGGGTCGGGCGCAACCGTTCGGGCAACCGGTGATGCGGATGCTGATGGCATCGTGGGCGAGGCCGTTCTCCTCGAGGACGGTTTCGAATTTTTCAAGCAACTCGGGCAAGGCGCGTTCGCTCTCGGCGAGGGCGAGGCCACAGGTAGGCAGGGCCACGCAAGAGAGGGCGTTCAGACGCATACCGGAGCGGTCGTTTTCCTTGTCGAGACCGTGCTTGGCGAGGATGGCTTCGATGAGGGGCTTCTGCGCAGCGGTGACGCCGGAAATGGTGAGGTTTTGCGAAGGAGTGAGGCGGAAGTCACCGGTGTGGATTTCAGCAATTTCGCGGAGGGCGGTTTTCATCGCCCAGCCTTCCTTGTCAATGATGCGTCCGCTAAGAATGTGCAGGCCGTAGAACCAAGTGCCATCGGTGCACTCGTGCCAACCGAAGGGATCCTGAATCGTGGTGAAATGGAATTCGCGGGCAGGACCAAAGACAATGCCCGAGCGTTTCTCGACCTCGCCTTTGAACCACGCAATGCCGCGATCTTGGATAGTGTATTTCAGACGCGCATGCTTGCGGTTTGTGCGGTCGCCAAAGTCTCGTTGGGTGGTGAGGATGGCCTCTCCAACTTGGTTGACCTGATCGGGAGTGATGAAGCCCAGAACATCGGCCAGGCGCGGGAAGGTTTCGGCATTTCCATGGCTCATTCCTAGACCGCCACCGACCGTGACATTGTAGCCAACGAGTTTGCCGTCCTCGACGATCGCGATGTAGCCGAGATCCTGCGAAAAGACATCCACATCGTTCGAGGGAGGCAGCACGAAGCCCGTCTTGAATTTGCGCGGGAGGTAGGTGTCGCCATACATGGGCTCGCGCTCTGGTTCACCGCCGGCAACGAGTTCCTCATCGAGGTAGATTTCGTGGTAGGCGCGGGTTTTCGGAAGGGCGAATTCGCTCCAGGACACGGCAGCATCGTAGACCTGCTGGGCGGCCGCGCTGCGCTCGGGGTTTGGCGGTGCCATGACATTGCGGTTCACATCACCACAGGCGGCGATGGAATCGAGGAGAACCTGATGCATGCCCTTGACGAGCTTTTTGACATTGCCCTTGAGCACGCCGTGGAACTGGAAGGTCTGGCGGGTGGTGAGGCGGAGCGATGGCGAGGAGACATCCCCCGCGAGCTTGTTCAGAACAAGCCACTGGGCAGGCGTTGCCTTGCCGCCGGGCAGGCGCACACGGAGCATGAAGGAGAAGGCTTTTTCCTTTCCTGCCTTTTTGAGAGCCACGCGGAGGTCACGGTCGTCTTGGAGATAAAGCCCGTGGAATTTCGTGAGCTGACCGGTCTCTTCGGCGATGGCCCCCGTGGAGGTATCGGCGAGTTCCTGGGCGATCGTGCCGCGCAGGTGGTGCGATGCGGCTTTGAGGACTTCGTTTGCGCTGAGTGGCTTTGGTTCCTGTGTGTCGGTGCTCATGAAAAGAAAGGACAATAATGTTTTGCAAAACCGCCCGAGGGGCAATGTCTTTCTTGGGCGGGCATCGGGAGGGATTGACCACAGAGGACACAGAGGGCACAGAAATTTTTCAATTAAGGCTCTGTGGGTGTAGTTATTACTTAGCTCTGAATACCTCAAGAACCGTTCCAGTGATTCTGTGATCTTGTAAATACTGCCGGAGTGTTTTGTTTAGGCGGGTGAATTTTGAGGAGGAAAAATATCTGGCGGGGTGTGGGACGGAGTGGGTGTTGCGGCATTATCCCTCGGCTGGATCAACGAACGACATTTGTCGCGAACTTCCGGCATGGTCGGCTGTGCGGGCGGATATTCAAAGCAAAGGGCGGGGGCGTTTCGGGAGGGCTTTTGTTTCAGGGCAGGGCGGGCTGTGGATTTCGGCGGCGATGCCGGCGAGCGGAGTGCCGGAGCAGTGGGCAGGATTTTCACTCCGCGTCGGCACCTGCCTGCTGCGCTATCTGAAAAGCCTTGGCATTCCCTACGCGCGCCTTCGGTGGCCGAACGATCTCATGTGCGGCCCGCGCAAAGTGGCAGGTCTTCTCATCGAGCAACCCGCCAGCGGCATGCTCATCGTTGGGTTTGGATTAAATATCACCAACAAACCATGGCTGGACGATCCCGCCCTCCGCGCCACGGCAACCAACCTCGCCGAGTGGATCGAACCGCCGGACATCGCCGCCGTGGCGCATGGGGTGCTGGAGGCGCTCTCAAGTGCGCATGCGGAGATGCAAACCGGCGGCATGACGGCGGCCATCGAGGAACTCAACCGAAGCTGGCAGGTCCCCTCGCCTGTGGAAATCGAGCTCTCCACGGGTGGGAGCGTTGCCGGACTTTTCACGGGATTGGATTCGGAAGGCCACCTACTTTTGCTTGATCCGGATGGCCAAATAAGGCGCGTCGAGCATCCGCTGGTCGAACGCTTGCGAGAGATTCTGCAGTGACGGGATCAAACTTTTGGACAAATCGCCCTCGAACTCCTACCAATATCCGTGCATGAGCAGTCCCAACCTTGATGTCCGAGATGTCGCCCGCCTGGCCCGCATCGAACTCACCGACGAAGAAGCCACCACATTCCAATCGCAGCTCGGCCGCGTGCTGGAATATGTCGAGCAACTCAAGACGCTCGATGTTTCCAATGTGGAGCCCACGGCCCACGCAAACCCTGTTTTCAATGTCCTCCGCGAGGATGTTTCCCATCCCGGCCTGACCCGCGAGGCAGCGCTCGCCAATGCGCCACATTCTGCAAACAACCTCGTCGTGGTGACCAAAGTGATTGAATAAAATGAGCGAACTCACCGATCTCAGCATTTCCGAACTCCAAGCCGGTTTCCGCCGTGGAGACTTCACACCCGCCGACGCCCTGCGCGCACTCGAAGCACGCATTGCTGCCGTGGACCCCTCGATCGACGCCTACCTTTCCCACGATTTTGAAACGGCTTTGGCCGCTGCAGAAAAAGCGGACATCAACCTCCCACTCGGCGGCGTTCCCATCGGCATCAAAGACGCCATCAATGTGCTCGGCGAGTCTTGCACCTGCTCTTCCAAAATGCTCGCCGGATTCAAATCGCCTTACGATGCGACCGTCATCGCCAAGCTCCGTGCGGCGGGAGCGATTCCCTACGGCCGGCTGAACATGGACGAGTTCGCCATGGGCTCCTCCACCGAAAATTCCGCTTACAAAAAGACCCGAAATCCATGGGATACCACACGCATTCCGGGCGGCTCGAGCGGCGGCTCGGCGGCATCGGTCGCAGCCCGCGAGGCGTTTGCCACTCTCGGCAGCGATACAGGCGGTTCGATCCGCCAACCGGCCGCGCTCTGTGGCGTGGTCGGCCTCAAGCCCAGCTACGGTCGCGTGTCCCGCTACGGACTCGTCGCCTTCGCATCATCCCTCGACCAGATCGGCCCGATTGCCCGCACGACGCGGGATTGCGCCTCTCTTTTAAATGTCATCACCGGCAAGGACTCGCACGATTCGACCTCACTCGACCTGCCAGCGGAGGATTTCACAGCGAAGCTCGGCGGCGACTTGAAAGGCGTGAAGCTGGGCGTTCCGAAGGAGTATTTCGTGGATGGCATGAACCCAAGCGTCCGATCCCAAGTCGAAGGAGCCATCCAACGCTGCAAGGAACTCGGCGCGGAGATCATTGAAGTTTCGCTTCCGCACACCTCGTATGCCGTGGGGGTTTATTACATCATTGCCACCGCCGAGGCCTCGGCAAACCTCGCCCGCTTCGACGGCGTGCGCTACGGACACCGCGCCAAAAATCCGCGCGACCTGCTCGACCACTACATGCGCTCTCGCGAGGAAGGCTTCGGCAGCGAAGTCAAACGCCGCATCATTCTCGGCACCTATGTTCTCTCGAGCGGCTACTACGATGCCTACTACCTGCGCGCCCAGAAGGTTCGCACGCTGATCCGGCAGGACTTCACAAACGCCTTTGAAAAAGTGGACGCACTCATTTGTCCAACCTCTCCCGATGCGGCCTTCAAGATCGGCGAGCGCGTGGACGACCCGCTCCGCATGTATCTCGCGGATATTTTCACCATTGCCACCAACCTCGCCGGAATTTGCGGCATCAGTGTGCCATGCGGATTCGTGGAAGAGGGCGGTTCAAAGCTGCCTGTCGGCCTGCAATTCCTGGGCAAGGCGCTCGATGAAACCCGCCTGCTGGGAATCGCCGACGCCTACGAGACGGCTGCGGGGTTTTCGAGCCAGCGCCCACCCAGCTTCTGAACACCCTCGCACCGCTTGTGTCACGAAAAGTTCACAAGCGGCAGATTGTGGACGACCCAGAAGATGAGAAAGAAAATCCCATCATGACAACCGAACCCGACGACCTTCACCAACGAATCCGCAGAGAAATCCTCGACAATCTGGACGAGGAACTGGAACTTGAGCTGGAGGAATCAGTCGGCCCGGGGGCAGGAAATGCGAAATTGAAGACAGCCGACCAAGCATTTCGCCAAACCTATTTCCGCGAACTTTTCCGCCTCCAAAGCGAATTGGTCAGGCTTCAAGACTGGGTCGTCAAAACCGGAAAAAAGATCGTCATCATTTTCGAGGGCCGAGACGCAGCCGGAAAAGGCGGAGTCATCAAACGCATTTCCCAACGGATGAACCCCCGCGTCTGCCGCGTAGCCGCGCTGCCCGCACCGAATAGCCGTGAGCGGACACAGTGGTATTTCCAACGCTATGTCGCACACCTCCCGGCGGCGGGCGAGATCGTTCTCTTCGACCGCAGCTGGTATAACCGCGCAGGCGTCGAGCGGGTCATGGGCTTCTGCTCCGTCGAGGAATACGGGCAATTTTTCAATGACGTGCCGGAGTTTGAGAAGATGCTCGTGCGCTCAGGAATTCAGCTTATCAAATACTGGTTCTCGATCACAGACGCCGAGCAGGAATTCCGCTTCAATGCACGCATTCAGGATCCCTTGAAGCAGTGGAAACTCAGCCCGATGGACCTCGAATCGCGCACCCGATGGGAAGACTACACCAAAGCTAAAGAGGTCATGCTTGAGCGCACGAGCATCCCAGAGGCTCCATGGTGGGTCATCCATGCAGTGGATAAAAAGAAGGCCCGTTTGAACTGTATCGCACACCTTCTCAGCCAAGTCCCCTACGAAGCAGTCCCACATACACCGATCACTCTGCCAGCGCGGATTCATCATCCGGATTACCATCGGCACGATGTTCCCAAGGAAATGTGGGTTCCCGAAGTTTACTGATCGGTCGGCGAGTCCTTCACCCCCCATTGCAAAATCCAGCCCACGGCATTTGATTTCGTTTTGTTGAAACCGGAAAATCCATTCCACATTGCCCCCGACGAATCCGCGCCGGACGCCTCCACCGTGCATCACTTTGTTTGCAAGGGCTCCTTTGAAATCAAACCCCGCACCTTCACGGAACTGACCCTCAGGAGGATCGAGTCGGAATCCAGCCCATGCGACTTTTACGACACCCATGTGTGGAGCCTCTGGTTCGGCAACGCCATTCTGGCCAACGAGAATGGATGCACACTTCAGGTGAATGACGAGTTGTTTCGATCCGCCGAGACATCCGAAATCCCAAAATTCGCGGAGGATTTTCCGGAGGGTCCGCTGCGCACGCAACTGGGCAACTTGACGGATATCCGCGCCCTGCGGAAGACGGCTTCAGTGCATTTGCAACGGGATTTTTTTGAAGCCCGTGACGCATCCGGAAAAGCTATCTTCCGCCTCTCGGCGTGCCGGATTGCGACCACAAGATCGCAAAAAGTCCGGACAACCCTGCTCGAAGTCCTTCCGGTCGCAGGCGTGAAATTTGATATGCGAACGGTTGCTCAGACCTTGATGGACACCGGGTGCCGTCCGACACATGAGAACCTTGTTCAGGAAGCCTACAAACTCTGCAGGGTGCGCCCGGCGCCCTACTCACTGAAACTCCGACTCGCCTTTGCCCCCGAGACACACGCCCGCACCGTCTTGCTGGAAATTTTCAGTAGTCTGCTCTCCATCGCCCGCTGGAACGAGGAAGGCATCATCAAGGATATCGACACGGAATTTCTCCACGACTACCGCGTCTCGCTCCGCAAACTCCGCTCGGTGACCGGCCAGCTAAAAGGCGTTTTTCCCGAGCACCTCGCCGAAGCATGGAAGAAACAAATCGGCGACCTTTGCCGCAAAACAAATGCCCTTCGGGATTACGATGTTTACCTTCTCTCGCGGCGCCGTCTTGAAAACATGCTTCCCGAGGAACTTCGAGACGGGCTCGCTTCGTTCTTCGTGGAACTCAAGGCCGAGCGCCAACTCGAAGCGGCGCGGGTTGCTGAGTTTCTTCGCTCCGATACTTACAAAAACCACATCGCCTCGCTCCAGGATGCATGGGGTTCGGCTCACTCCATGGATGCCACACCAAATTCCGCGCGTCCGATCCTCGAAGTTGCCGGAGAGCGAATCCTGAAACGCTTCCGCCGCATTCGCAAAATCAGCAAATCGATCACTGCGGAAACTCCGGACCCTGTGATCCACTCGATCCGCATCGATTGTAAAAAAATGCGCTATCTTCTGGAGTGCTTTGGCCATCTCTTTCCAGCGGAGACAGTCGATCCCTTGGCCCAGCAACTGGCAAAACTCCAGAACCGCCTCGGCCGTTACAACGACACATCGCTCCAACAGGATTATCTTTTGCAGCACGCCGGAAGACATCTCGAATCCGGCGATACCCGCCTCGCGCTTTCCCTTGGCGGCCTGATTGGCAGCCTTCACCACGAACACGCCGCCCTCCGCGAAAAACTATGCACCTCGCTGGATCAATTTTCCCGGGGCGCCAACGCGCGCCGGGCATCCTCACTCCTACAAAAAGCTTGAAGCCAAGCTTGACTCCCGAATTTGCCGACCGTCATTTGATCCAGTGAACCCCGTCCCATGACCGCCCGCAAATCGGAACGCCTTTTCCTCGTCGAAGGCCCGCTACCTGTGCTCAAGGCACTGCCTGTCTCCCATGTGAAACTGGGATGTCTCTCACATGACCGCACGCGTGAGGTTTGGGTGAGGCAAGAGGGTCGAAACTGCGGGATCGCCGTCATCATTGATCCCTCGAACGAAAGTGTCCTGGAACCCGTTCCCATACCGCAAGCGACCTTCAATGTGCTGTGGAAAAACACGGAAGGCCACCGTGTCGAAGTAACCCGACACCAACTTCCCCACGGCGATGCGACCATTGAACTCGATGTCTTCACCGACATGCACGCTCCGCTGGTGACGGCACGAATCCGATTCTCGAATGCCACAAGCGCGGGCCGCTTCCGAAAACCCGCATTCCTTGGCCGCGAAATCACGCTTCCCGATTCCGACTCCCTCCGCCAGATCGCCCTGCATGGCGTCCCGGTTTCCGGCGATACGGATGTCCAAGCCGGTGCCGTGCCTTTTCTTTTTAAAAAAGGCATTCTCCACATCGTTCTCATCACCAGTTCCTCTGGCGCCCGCTGGCTCATTCCAAAAGGACACCTCGAATCAGGGATGTCGCTCGAAGAAGTCGCCCTCATGGAAGCAGCCGAAGAGGCTGGCGCCATAGGAACCATCGAACCCGGCAGTCGCATGCAATGTCCCACAGAAGATGGGCGCACGCTGCAACTCTTCCCGCTCCGCGTTGCCACGCTCCTGCCGCACTGGCCAGAACGGTTCGTCCGCCGACGGGTTGTTCTGCCGGTTTATCGCGCGCTGTTGAGAATCAGCGATCCCTCGCTCGCCCGCGCCTTACGCGACCTGTCACGCCGACTGAAGCCGTGAGGCCGCTCAGGCGACAGGAGCCAAAATGGCATCGCGCATTCCGTGCAGGAGCTTTTTGTCGTCGGGGCAGATGGTGGCCAGCGCGCCGCCGAGTTGCGTTGTTTTCTCGCCAACGAAGAAATACGGACACAAGCGCACTCGTCCACGCATCGTCTGCAAGCCAGCGTTTTCAGGAAGCCAGTATTCGGTATCGAAGAGCCTCCCCGTATGAAAAACTTGGAGAATGTGAGGCTGCGAAGGAAAAGCCTCCAACGCTGATTCCAACTCGGTCTGCCATTCCATCTGCGGAAGGTCGCTTGCCACAACCACACCCCGCGAACCCCAAGCCCGTTCGGAAAATCCGCTCACCTTCAAAATAAAATTCCGTCGCTTCTGGCTGAACTTCGCGACCTCGTCCCACGAATGCGCCTCGAGCCTCGGAAGAACCGCGTGACGCGGCAGCGGCTCCGGATCGACCAGCCATGTGTAGGGGATCACTTTTTGCAGCGCTAAAAACGCGCGCTCGCTGAGTTCACGACGCCAGAAGTCCTCAAGAGGCTTCATCCAAAAAAGGGCGAACCACAGCTTCTCTTCTAAGGCAGGCTTGAATGGCGGAGTGACTTGGATTGAGCGGGCGCGAACGCCGTCCATGATCCCAGACGACGCTGGCACATTCGCCAAATCGAAAAGTTCAAAGAATCGATAAATCCGCTGCTGCCAGCCATCCATCGCCGAACCATCCACAACCCGCCACTGAGACGAGGTCGCATTCAACTCGCCGGCGAGCCATTCCATTTCCGGCCTGTAGGTCGCCGCCTCCTCCGAGACGACAATGTCACCCCCTGGCAGGATTTCCGAGAATCCGCGCAGCATGCCATCCGCCCCGCCTAGGACATCAAACCCCAGCCCGGCGTAGGTTTTATTAAGCCAAGCCGTGAGACCGATTCCTCCGGGAATGCTATCGATCTCGGCAATGGTGAAGCCTTCCTCAGTGAGAACCAAGTCCGGCCGAATAACGCGGGGAATGTCACCCGCGAGCCCGCATTCACGCTGGAAGGCCACAAGCTCCGGTGGCTTGCCCGCATCGAGGAGATCCGCTACCCAAGCGGGCTGACGGCCCTTCACGCTCTGGCGGTAAAGCTGGTCGCAGGCTCGCAGGAAAAGCGTGAGCCGGTAGCCGAGCTTCTCGAGTTCCGGCGCGAGCCCATCCGGCAGCGCAAAGGGCGCAGATGCGATGCGCCATTCCTTTTCATGAAAGAGACCGCCCTGAGGCATGGCGGCGCGGACGGTTCGGGCCGATTCAAGCGGACTCATGAAAGGATTTTCAGCGCCTGACGGATCAACTCCTCGGAGGTCGGCATTTCATCCCCCGCCTTCATGACAGCCCGAATAGCCTTGTGGGCTTCGACCTGTTTGTAGCCGAGGGAAATCAAAGCCAGCACGGCATCATGCAAGCGGACATCCTCTTGGCTCGGTGCGTTCTTCGCACTGGAAGCCTCCCACTCGGCGGCGACGCCGACCTTGTCTTTCAGCTCGAGCACAATTCGCTCGGCAGTTTTTTTGCCCACCCCGCTGATCTTCGAGATCGTTCCAGTATCGCCCGCCACGACGGCGGATTTGAACATTTCCACTGAGAGACCGCTGAGCACCGCAAGGGCGATCTTCGGCCCGACGCCAGTGACATGGTGAAGAAGCAGGCGAAAGAGATCACGCTCGCCGGCGGTGCAAAATCCATAGAGCACATGCGCATCCTCGCGGACGGCGAGATGCGTGAGGATCTTCACCGCCGAACCCGGCGACGGCAACCGCTCGAAACTTGATATGGGAATCATCACTTGATACCCGACACCATGGACATTGACGACGATCTGTGTGGGGAGAGACTCGGCGAGTGTTCCTTCTAAAAACGCAATCATGATGGCTACTATTACTACCAGAGCCAGCACTAGACTCAAAAGGGCGATCTTGGTTTTTCTTTTTGCGCTGGCTTCCACCGCAACCCTCCGCGCCGACCAATGGGCCCTCCTCGTGGAGCCATCGTTCATGGATCACAAAATGCGGCGCCCGATCGAAGGCTCTCAGCGGACGGTGCTGGCCATAGCCCGCATCGTGAATGGAGAAATCCAACCGCTCACCCGCGAGGAGAAAAAATCCGTTCACATGACCTATCCCATGATCCGGGAGCAAGCCCTGCAGACCGCTTCGGAAGTTTTCAAGCGAATGAAGCCCACCTTTGTGCGAAGTAAAAAACAGGTGATCCAATATGCCGCCATCGAGTCGGATGATCCCCTCACCGCCTCCTGCGTGGTTGCGCCGGAGTTTGCTGCGGCCTTTGGAAGAACACTCGGTCCCGACCTTCTCGTGGCCATGCCAACGCGCAATCAGGTGCTGGTTTTTTCCAAGCAGGACGATGTCCACCTCCGTTTGGCCGAGAGGATCATCAATGCCTATCTCTCCTCTAACTACCCCGTGAGCCGCGAGATTTTTGCTCTCGAGAACGGCAACCTGCGCTCGCTGGGCGTGCTCGAATAGCTTGCCTGCCGCATCGCGCTGGCTACGAATCCCCCGCATGCAAGGCGACATCGAGCGGATTCTGTATCACGAGACAACCATCCTAAGCCGCCTCGATGAGATGGCCGATACCATCGCCAAGGACTACGAAGGGAAGGACCTGACCGTGGTCTCGATCCTAAATGGCAGCTTCATTTTCATGGCTGACCTGCTGCGGCGCATTCCCCTGCCGCTCCAAATCGACTCGTGGAGCGTCTCAAGCTACCACGGCACGAAATCCAAGGGCCGCATCGAATTCCGGCAAAACTCCATCGCCGATGTCACCGGGCGACATGTAGTGATCCTCGACGACATCCTCGACAGCGGCCTGACTCTGCGCGCCATCAAAGACCGTCTCGCCACGGAATCCGGCGCTGCCAGCATTCGTTCCTGCGTGCTGCTGCGCAAAAAACGACAGCACGAGGCAGCCACAGTGGCTGATTATGTCGGCTTTGAAATCCCCGATGAGTTCGTGGTCGGCTACGGACTCGATTACAACGAGCAATACCGGAACCTGCCCTACATCGGCATTCTTAAAGAGGAGGCGATCCGCCGCCATGCCGGTTGAGAGCGGGTTGACCACCAAATCCGCCAGACTCACACAAACCAAAAATCCAACAGACCGCGCAGATCGACGGTCAATTTTTTTCAAAAAAATCCTCCACATTCTGAATTGTGGAGCGATTCTTGCTGGCTCGTTATTTTTTTGACCATGAACCAAGCTCTGCCATCCCGCGATTCGAACGGACTCTATAATCCCGACCTCGAGCATGACGCCTGCGGCGTCGGACTCGTGGCCCAGATTAGTGGTGAACGATCGAATGCCATTCTTGAGACCGCGCTGCTCTCCATTTGTAGCCTCATGCACCGTGGTGCGCTGGATGCGGATGCCAAGACCGGCGACGGCGCAGGCATCACCACACAGATTCCCTACAAAATCTTCACTCCCGAGGTGGAGAAGCTTGGCCACACACTTTACAATCCCAGCGACCTCGGCGTGGGCGTCATGTTCCTGCCCGCAGACAACGAATACGAGACCGCCCGCGCCCGCGCGATCACCGAAGAGGTTCTGAAAAAACGCGAACTCTTCGTGTTCGGGTGGCGCGTGGTCCCCATCAACGACAATGTGCTCGGCGAGAAAGCCCAGTCCACCATGCCGCTCATCGAGCAAGTTCTGGTCGGTCGCCCTGCCGGGATGTCCGATGACGACTATGAGCGCCGTCTTTTCCTAGCCCGTAACGAAATCGAGGACCGTGCCGCTCTCGACAAAATCAAGGATTTCTACATTCCTTCGTTCTCGCACCGCACGATTGTTTACAAGGGCCTGCTTGTTTCGGCATCCCTCGAAAAGTTCTACCCCGACCTTGCGAATCCCGACTACGAGACGGCCATCGCGCTTTTCCACCAGCGCTACAGCACAAACACCTTCCCGACTTGGCCTCTGGCCCATCCGTTCCGCATGCTCGCCCACAATGGCGAGATCAACACGATCCGAGGCAACCGGAATTGGATGCATGCCCGCGAGGCCGAGCTGAAAGCCGATTTCTGGGGAGCGGACATCGACCTCCTCAAGCCGATCATCCAACCAGGCGGCTCCGACTCCGCCAGCCTCGACAATGCGCTGGAGGTTCTCACCATGAGCGGCCGCAGCATCCTGCACGCCGTGACGATGCTCGTGCCCCCATCCTTCCGCACAGACCCTAACCTCCCACAGGAGCTCAAGGATTTCTACAACTACCACCGTTGCTTCTCTGAGCCTTGGGATGGACCGGCCGCTCTCGCTTTCACAGACGGTGTGATCGCAGGAGCCTGCCTCGACCGCAACGGACTCCGTCCTGCGCGCTACAACATCACCGAGGACGGAATGTTCGTCATGGCCTCTGAGGTCGGCGGTTCCCAACTCGACCAGCTCAAGATTGTTGAAAAAGGCCGCCTCGCTCCAGGCGAGATGATCGCCATCGACACGGCCGCCGGAAAACTCCTCCGTGATGCCGACATCAAAGCCAACCTTGCCGCCCGTCAACCGTATGGCGAATGGCTGAAAAACAATCTCAGTAACCTGCCTCAGCTCACAGAAAAGCAAGTCACAGCCCCCGCCGGCGAACTCGACATCCTCACGCTCACCCAGCGCCAAGTCGCCTTCGGCTATTCGTCCGAGGAAGTGGATATGATCATCAAACCCATGCTCAAAGACGGCGCCGAAGCCGTGGGCTCGATGGGGGATGACACACCGCTCGCGGTCCTGTCTGCCAAGCCACGCCTGCTCTACACCTACTTCAAACAACTCTTCGCACAGGTCACAAACCCGCCGATCGATCCGATCCGCGAGAAACTCGTAATGAGCCTGAGCAGCGTGCTTGGCTGGCGCAAAAATATGCTCGCGGAAACCCCCGAGCACGCCCGCCTTGTCAGTCTCGAATCGCCCGTGCTTTTGAACGAGGAACTCGCGGCCATTCAATCCGTGGGAGGTGAACACAAAGCCACCACGGTCTCCACACTCTGGAACGCCTCCGAGGGCGAAGAAGGCCTCGAGCCTGCTATCAAGCGCATTTGCGCCGATGCCGAGGCCGCGATTGATGCCGACACACGCATCCTCATTCTCTCGGACTCCGGAGTCGACCACGGTAAAGTCCCCGTTCCGATGCTGCTCGCCGTAGGAGCGGTGCACCACCATCTGATTCGCGTCGGCAAGCGCATGCGCGCCAGCTTGACTTGCCAGACCGGCGAAGCACGCGATGTCCACCAGATCGCCTGCCTCATCGGCTTCGGCGCAGCGGCGGTCAATCCCTACCTCGCCTTCGAAACCATTCGCGAACTTCTCGAGCGCGACGGGGCCAACGGCGATTTCGCCAAGTCGGTTATCAACTACCGCAAAGCCATCGAAGCCGGCATCCTCAAGATCATGTCCAAAATGGGCATCTCGGTGGTCAACAGCTACCGTGGCGCACAGATTTTTGAAGCCATCGGCATTTCCTCCAAACTCATCGAGGAATGCTTCAAGGGCACGGCTTCCCAGATTGAAGGCATTGGCTTCAAGGAAATCGCCATCGAGTCCCTGACCCGTCACGCCATGGCCTATTCGGAAGCGGTGCCGATCGAAGCTGGAAAACTCAGTGACCCCGGTTACTACCGCTTCCGTCGCGGCGGCGAGATGCATGCCGTGACTCCACCCGTCCTCCAAAGCTTCCACGCCTATGTGGGAATCAAGGGTGCCGACAAGGCCGGCAAGGCGGAGGATTACAAAAAATATGTCGATTCGGTCCTATCCAACACGCCGGTCGCACTCCGCAATCTTCTGGAAATCCTGCCCACGACCGAAGGACCGATCTCGATCGATGAGGTGGAGCCGATTGAAGACATTCGCAAACGCTTCACCACAGCCGGCATGTCCCTCGGAGCCTTGAGCCCCGAAGCCCACGAGTGTCTGGCCATCGCTATGAACCGCATCGGCGGCAAGTCGAACAGCGGCGAAGGCGGCGAAGACCCCGCGCGCTTCAAACGCCGCGACAATGGCGACTGGGCGAACAGCGCCATCAAGCAGATCGCCTCAGGCCGCTTCGGCGTGTCAGCAGCTTATCTCGCCAGCGCCAAGGAAATCGAAATCAAGATGGCCCAAGGTGCGAAACCCGGCGAAGGCGGTCAACTGCCCGGCCACAAGGTCAGCGCCTACATTGCCAAACTGCGCCACTCGGTGGAGGGCGTGACCCTCATTTCGCCGCCGCCGCACCATGACATCTACTCGATCGAAGATCTGGCCCAGCTCATCTATGATCTGAAGCAGGTGAACCCCCGCGCACGCATTTGCGTGAAGCTCGTCTCCACAGCAGGTGTCGGAACCATCGCCGCAGGCGTGGCCAAGGCCCATGCGGACATCATTCTCGTCAGCGGACATGAAGGCGGCACAGGAGCCTCTCCGCTCAGCTCGATCAAGCATGCCGGTGGACCTTGGGAACTCGGCGTCGCCGAAGCCCATCAGGTTCTCATGCTCAACGGACTCCGCAACCGCGTCACCCTCCGCACCGACGGCGGCATGCGCAGCGGCGAGGACATTGTTTACGCCGCCCTGCTTGGAGCCGAGGAGTTCAACTTCGGCACCGCCGCCCTCATCGCCATGGGCTGCGTGTATGTCCGCCAGTGCCATCTCAACACCTGCCCGGTCGGCGTCGCCACGATCGACGACAGGCTTCGCGCCAAATTCAAAGGCCGCCCGGAAAATGTCGTCGCCTTTTTCAACGGCGTCGCCACCGAGGTCCGCGAAATGATGGCCCGCCTCGGCTTCCGCACCATTGATGAAATGGTCGGCCGTGTGGAATGCCTGCGCCAAAAGGAAATTCCAAACCACCCGAAAGCCAACACCCTCGACCTCTCACGCCTACTCGTGAATGTCGCCGCCGATGATCCCTCCGCCGTGCGCCACGCCACCCGCTCGCGCAACGATGGACCCGAGGACTCGACGCTCGACGAGACCGTTCTGCAGGACGCGAAGGATGCCATCACCGATGGTCGTCCCATTTCCCTCTCATACGAGGTCGAAAACACCAGCCGCTCGGTGGGAACCCAGGTCTCCGGTGAGATCGGCTACCAATGGGGCGAGGAAGGCATTGCCAATGGCACCGTCGAACTCAAGCTCAAGGGCAGCGCGGGACAAAGCTTCGGAGCGTTCCTCTCGCCCGGCGTGCGACTCCTCCTCACAGGCGAAGCCAACGACTATGTCGGCAAAACCATGAGCGGTGGAGAAATCGTTATCAAACCCGAGCCCGGCTCACTCTTCATCCCGCACGAGGCCATGATCATCGGCAACACCGTGATGTATGGCGCCAGCGGTGGACGCCTCTTCGCAAACGGCCGCGCCGGCGAGCGCTTCTGCGTCCGCAATTCCGGCGGCACCGCAGTTGTCGAAGGCATCGGAGATCACGGCTGCGAATACATGACCAATGGAACTGTCGTCGTCCTCGGCCGCACCGGCAAAAACTTCGGCGCCGGCATGACCGGCGGCGCGGCCTACATCCTCGACCTCGAGAACCGCTTTGAGCGCCTCTACAACAACCAGCTCATCTCGATCTCGCGTCTGGCCGGCGACTCTGACATCGCGACACTCAAGGCACTCATCCAAGAGCACCACGACCTCACCGGCAGCCCCCGCGCTGCCGAAATCCTCGGAACTTGGGATAAATTCCAACCGCTCTTCTGGAAGGTCAGCCCGAACGTCCCCACCGCCAAGCCCGTCCCCGAGCCCTCCAAAGAGCCCGAGGCCACAGGTAAGGTCATCAGCGAAGAAGTCATCGCCTCCCGATAATCCGAAATTTGCTGCGGGGCTCGCATCGAGCCCCGCACAATTCCAATGGGGAGCCGAGTCAAGAACGCTGAGCGCCGGCCCGTCGAGAATGCGGACGCAGGTATCGTTGCATCCCTTTTTCCCGAACAAAACAATCCGCAAAAATTTGGAAGAGATTGCGACTTCGGCGTTGCCATTGTATGGATATGAGATCAATGGCTAAATCTTCGCCTCTTCAAATCCCACGCTCTCTCGGCGCTGTGCTGTGGGGAATTTCGATTGCGCTTTCCTGGATGTGGGGGCTTGGCCTGTTCTTCTCGGTTCAGTTCACGACGCAATTCGGACTCTTCGGTCTTCTGACTTTTGCGATCCCGAATTTTCTGGGCCTTCTGATCTTCGGCTTGGTCACGCACCACTTGGCGCGGAGAGAGTCGGGATCCGAGTCGCTGGCGAAATTTTTCGCCTCATGGTCGAGACCGTTCCGGCTAGTTTTTTTCCTCTATCAACTGCTCGCCATCACGCTGACGATCTTTGCATTCATCCGCTACGCTTGGGCGCCACTTGGATTCCGTCCGGAACTTCTCTACCTGCCTCTCACAATGCTTGTGGTGCTGGCGGCCGCGATTTTGTTTGGCGAGGAATTCGACATCAAACGCATCAAGTTCAGTCATGGTGCCCTTTTCCTGCTTCTCGCGCCGGCATTGGTGATTCTGACTGTGCACACCCTCGGCAAGGGCACTGGTCCGCTGACGATTCCCAAGCTGCCAACGAACGACTGGAATTACTGGGGCTACGCTGTGCCGATCATCATCGGTTTTCTCGTTGGCCCGTGGCTTGACCTCCAGCAATGGCAGCGGGCGATTCAAATGCACCGGGAGCGCGTCTCCATCGCCGCCGGATATATTATCGGCTCGGCCCTCTTTTTCGGCCTTATTCTCTGGCATGGCATTACGGCCCTCTGGGCGCTCAATTGGGGTGCCGGAGAGTTCATTCGCGTCGGAATCACAGGCCACAACTATGGCCAAGAAGTGCTGACCATGGTCTTCTCAAACGGCTATTCATGGACCTTTGCCGCCTATGCGGTATTCATCTGCGTCTGTGTGCTGACGACACTCGACAGCGGCTACATCGCCTTGAAGTGGTTCCTGCAATCCAACGCCAGCACGAGCAACCACCCGATCTTTTCACTTGTTCCGCCCAAGCTCCTCACCTCGCCGATCCCAGCCTACCTGCTTTCAGGTGTTGTCGCCGTGGCGGGAGTCATGCTCAAGTTTGAGCTGGAGTTTTTCATGATCTTTTACGCCACCTTTTTCGTTGGCTACTCGATTCTGGCGATTGCCCGCTGCTACATCGTGAGCCCAGCAAATGCGATTCCGCAGGTGAAAATGTTCTGCATCGGCAGCATTGCGGTGGTCATTTTTTCCTTTGGCTACTTCCTGCGTTCGCCAAGCCTTCAGATCGTCGGTTCGCTCCTGCCGCTGGCTTATGTGATCTGGCTCCTGCTCAAGCCAACTTCCTCGGAGGAATTCGTGAGCGATGCAGCGGAGTTGGACTCCACCGCACCCTCCGCTCTTGCGTCCCGCCCAGAGAGCGCTGTGAGCGTGGCGAGCCCGATCACCGTTCTCGACCCGGGTGCCTCCCAGCACAGCTTGGCAGGGCATTTTGAAGACAAGTGGTTCGTTTACACCCTCGTCGCGACCTATGCGGACACCAACTCCGTCGGAAATGTCTATTTCGGCATGTATGCCATGTGGGTCGGCAAGGCGCGCGAGCTGTTCTTCAACCGCGTCATGCCGAAGTTCAATCTCAAGAACACGCCATTCTACATCCTAACCCGCTCGTTCGAGCACAAGTTTGTGCGCGAAACACGAGAGTTTGAAACGGTGCAGGTGAAAATCCGCGTCGCCAGCTACAACCGGAAATTCGCCACGCTGGAACACGAAATCTACGATTCGCTCGGCCAGCTTCTCGGCAAGGGCAAACAAACTCTGCTCTTCGTTTCATCCAACGATTACAAGATGCTCGACATCCCGCCGGATGTTTACTCGGCCTTCATCGCCCACACCTGACGAATGAAAACAGGCGCGACGGCAGGAAGGTGGCGCAGGGGATTTACAGTTCTCGGGGTGTGCTTCGCCGCATTCAGCCTCACTGCCTGCCCGAAACCTCCGCCACCTCCTCCTCCCCCGACGCCGACGCCCTCCCCCACGCCCACACCGGTTCCGACGCCCAAGCCGATTTCCTCGCTTATTCGCAAGCCCCTTCCTACCGCCACTCTCTTCAGCGGCCTCTCGCTGGAATCCGCAGCGGTTGCGATTCCGTCCAACGAATTAGCCTCCCAGGACCGCCTTGACCTGGACGCCTATAAAATCGAGCTGACCCTCCGTGCCCGCCTGCCGCGTCCTGCCATCACGCTGGAGGATATCACAGCGAGCGATCCCTCGCTGCCCGGCGTTTTCAAGGACCTTCCCGTCCTGCTGACCAGCGCTTCGGCATCTCCGTTTTTTGAAAAAATCTACGAACTCAAAACAAACGACCTGAGCCGCAAACTCGCCAATCTCGACGCTGTGCTCTCGCGACACAATTTCTACGACTGCGAGACGATTCTTGAACTCGAAAACACGGCCACATCGCGCCGCGCGCTGCTCGTCATCGCGGATATGGATGTGAACACCGATGGCTCGGATGGCGACCGGAATGTCCAGGTCGATTCGTCATCCATTTTCTTCCTCCCCCAGACGAGCTACCGCTGGCCGAAACAGACCGAGCGTGCGAATCCCATGCTAGCGATCGAGGAAAAGCGACTCGCCGATTTCAAAGCCGAAAAACTCAAGCCCGACCTCAAGCCAGCGCGCGTGACCCAGATCAATGAAGGCATTGACCTCGCCACCCGCCGCATTCACGACCTGAAGAAATGGAGCTTCCTGGTTTCCTCGGTGGACCCCTTCATCGTCCTGCCGGGATTCATCATGCGCGACCACACCGGCCCCTTCGTGCCGAAAATCGGGGACTACGCCATCGTGATCCATGGTGGCCGAGCGTATCCCGCCATTTTGGGTGACGCCGGCCCCTCCCATAAAGTCGGCGAGGCCTCGCTACTGCTCTGCCGCGAACTCAGCCAGCGCTCGTCGCAAATCATTCGGGCCGCCAGCGACCTCAATGTGACCTACCTCGTCTTCCCGGGATCAGCCGATACCTCCCCCGCCCAGCCTGATCTCGCGAAGTGGCGGGAAAAATGCACTCAACTCGCCGACGAGCTCGGTGGTCTCACCGTGCCATTACACGAATGGCCGAACCTTGTGCCCCCATGGCCGACTCCAACCCCTTCGCCGACTCCAAGTCCATCCCCTTCGCCCGATCCCTTGAGCACTCCAGCGCCGCAGGATACTCCGTCCGCTTCCGAATAAAGGCCGCGCTTGCGTTCGTTTTCGGGAAGGCTAAAAGAGCGCCTTCCTTTATCGCATTCCATGATCCAGCAAACAGCACTCGCCCAAGCCCGTTCAGCATACCGTCCCAAGCTCCCAGCCTCGCTCAGCGCGGCATCCAGCGCGAAGCAGACTCCGTTGCCGACATCCAGCGACAGCGAAATCCGCGCCCTTTTTCCCAACACCTTCGACCTGCCCGCAGTGACCTTTGAAAATGGCACCGCAGCAGCAGCAACCTCGCCGATCCGCGTTGGAGTGATCCTTTCCGGCGGCCCAGCCCCCGGTGGACACAATGTCATTGCGGGCCTCTTCGACGCCATCAAAAGCATCCATCCCGAAAGCTCGCTCATCGGCTTCCTGAACGGCCCGGATGGCCTTCTCACGAACAAAGGCATCGTCATCGATGCGCAACTCCTCGAGAGCTACCGCAACACCGGTGGGTTCGACATCATCGGCTCGGGTCGCACCAAACTCGAATCGCACGAGGATTTCCTCAAGGCTCTCGAAACCGCAAAATCTCGCGATCTCACCGCACTGGTGGTCATCGGCGGCGACGACTCGAATTCCAATGCCTCGAAGCTAGCCGAGTTTGCAAAAGCCAACAACGCCCCGCTCTGCGTGGTCGGCGTTCCTAAGACGATCGATGGCGACCTGCGCGGCGAGCACATCGAGACAAGCTTTGGCTTCGACACGGCCAGCAAGGTTTACTCCGACCTCATCGGAAACATCCAACGCGACGCCATCTCGGCGCGCAAATACTGGCACTTCATCAAGCTCATGGGCCGCTCGGCCTCGCACATCGCGCTGGAGTGCGCACTGCAGACGCATCCGAATATCACACTCATCTCCGAGGAGGTGGCCGAACGCGGGCTCACGCTCAAGCAAATCGTCGACCAGATCGCCGATACCGTTGCGCACCGCGCCGCGAACGGCGAAAAATTCGGCACCGTGCTTATTCCCGAAGGCCTCATCGAATTCGTTCCCGAAATGGGCGCGCTCATCGGCGAACTCAACGACACCCTCGCGCACCACGGCGACGCCTTCAACGCCCTGGAAACACTCCCGCAGAAGCGCGAATTCGTTACCGCGAAGCTCACCGCAGCCGCCGCCTCGCTCTATCGCAGCCTCCCGGATGACATCGCGAACCAACTCATCCTCGACCGCGATCCCCACGGCAATGTGCAAGTCGCCCGCATCGACACCCAGCGCCTCCTCATCGACCTCGTTGAATCGCGCCTGAAGGAAATGAAAGCCGCCGGCACTTACAAAGCCAGCTTCTCGCCCCAGCCTCACTATTTCGGCTACGAGGGCCGTTGTGCCGTGCCGTCGAATTTCGATGCCGACTACACCTACACGCTTGGCTTCACCGCCGCACTTCTCCTCCGCGAGGGCCTTACAGGCTACATCTGCTCGGTTCGCGGCCTCACCAAACCCGCCGCCGAGTGGCAGGCCGGTGGTATTCCCATGGCGCAGATGATGAACATGGAACGCCGCCACGGCAAAATGGTGCCGGTCATCAAAAAAGCCCTCGTCGAACTCGACGGCCCTGCCTTCAAGGAATTCGAAAAACATCGCACCGCCTGGGCTCAGGAGACCCAATACGCATTCCCAGGTCCGATTCAATACTTCGGCCCAGCCGAAGTCTGCGACCGCCCGACGATCACCCTAGAACTCGAAAGCGGGCTCATTTGAGAATTCCATTAGTAATTAACCCCAGAAGAAGGTTGACCCTATTTTGCAATTTTGATCTAACTGCCCCCTTCTCAAGGACGCACTCAAGTCAGGAAGAGCTTTTTGGAGGAAACTCCAGCACGAAAAAATTCAAACCAAATTAATATGTCGAATTCCAACATGCCCGATGGCGAATTAGTTCTCTCAACGATCAACCGATATGTCCCAGAGGTTATAGCCACGATGGTCGGCATTACGGCCAATCAAGGAGCCGGGACTGCAGATGCCGCACAACCATCGCACATGAGCGGCGTGATTGGATCCATCGGCCTCAGCGGGAAAGTCAACGGCATGGTTTACACCGGTTTTTCCACTGACTTGGCCAAGTGCGTCGCGGAAAAAATCCTCGGAGGATCCGCGGGAGATCAAGATGTCGCTGATGTCGTTGCTGAACTCACGAACATGATCACCGGAAACCTCAAGTCCCAACTGTGCGACTCTGGTTTCAACTGCAGCCTCAGCATCCCAAGCGTCGTCAAGGGAGATGATATCGAAGTCTCGGCAAACTCGGCTTCGATCAGCGTTCGAAATGAATACACGCTGGAAGGATGCCCTGACACCTTGGTCGTCCAAGTCTTCGCCGCCCTCGAACACTAACTTTTTAAATACCTATGAGCTCACCGAAAATTCTCAGCGTGGATGATAGCAGGATGATCCATACTCTTATCAATAAAGGCTTTGCACCTTATGATGTCCAAATGCTTTTTGCAAGCAACGGAGCAGAGGGCCTGGAAGTCGCTTCCAATGAAAAACCAGATGTCATTCTTCTCGACGTGACCATGCCTGTGATGGACGGCGTGGAATGCCTCGGGAAACTCAAGGCAGACCCGGCACTCAAGGACATTCCAGTTATTATGCTCACCGCCGAGGCCGGCAAAGAGAATGTGCTCAAGATAGCGAAAATGGGCGTTCGCGACTACATCGTGAAGCCCTTCACAGAGGCAAATGTTGTGGACCGCGTTTCGCGGCTGGTGGACCTCAAACACAAGGGGGCAGCAGCGCCAACTGCTGCCACAGCAGGACCGGGGAAGAAACAGAAATCGGTAACAGATGCGCTGAAAATCCTCGTTGTTGACGAGCACCCGGCCATCATGGAGTCAATCCAAAAAGCGGTTTCAAGTCGTGGTTGGAAAGTCGTGGGCTGTGCAAGTCCGACCGAGGCGGCGGCAGAAGTCGCATCCTCGGTGCCAGTGGACAATACACCCGACATTATTCTAATAAGCCTTGCCTATCCCAACAAGGCAGCCCTCGCCTTCTACGCAACCGTGCGCTCCAATCCCGCGTTGAGCAGAGTGCCGATTATGGGCCTCTGCGTCAAAACAGCCACTTTCGAGCAAAACAATGCGAAAGACACAGGATTTGTTGGCAGCATCACGAAACCTCTCGACCTGAAAGAGCTTCCAGACCGCTTGGTCCGCGCCATGGACTTGGATAACACACCGCTCTTCTACAGCATGGACGAGGACGCACTCGTTGTTTCCATGCCAGAGGATCTGAGTGAGATCGGATCACTCGACCTTGTTCGCTATTCCCGCGCCAGACTTTCCGGTCTCGTGAACTCGGGGCACAACAAACTCATCATGGATCTGACCGGGGTGAAAAAGTTTGAGCTCCCATTGCTCCGAGCCATCGCATGCATCCTTGTCGAGGCAAAGGCCTTGGATATCGCATGGCGCATCGTGGGATCGGATGATGACATCTTCACCCTGCCCACACTTGTTGCAAGCAACCAAAAAGTCGCTGCCTTCAAAGATATCAAAAATCCATTTGAGGGGCAGGCCACACTGGATATTTACCCAAATCGAGACGCCGCTAAAAAGGCGTTTTAACGATTACCCATCACCACATCTCAAGTGAACCTTAGCCTCGCAAAAGCAGGACCCTTATCCAGAGAATCGCAATGGCTGGGATTCACTTCCTGCGGTCGGCAATACGCTTGTGACCTTCTCTGGGTCAAAGAAGTCCTGCGCTGCCCATCCGTCACTCCTGTCAAACTGGCTTCCTCCTATGTGCGCGGCGTAGTGCACTTAAGGGGCCAGATTTTAACGGCTCTTGACTTGGAGGAACGCCTCGGCCACCCCATCTTGGAAAACCGCCCCTTGAGCCGCTGCATCGTTTTCAAGACAACAAACGACCTGGTGCGCCTTCCCCATCCACCGGAAGACCATGAACTGGCGGACGCCGACCCTACAGGTCTGCTCGTCGATGCCATTGGCGACATTCTACCGCCCGAAACAAAGGTTCTGCCACCTCCTCCGGAGGCACTCAGCGGCTTGGATACCCGTTTTATCGCAGGAGTTATCAGTTCTCAAGATACCCTCACCACCGTGCTGCAAATCGGCAATCTTGTGTCCATGTCGGAGCTTAAGAAAAACCACTCGGCATGAAAACGAAGAACCAAAAAGGCGTCTTCAACATCACGCCAGGCATTGAGTTGAACGCATCGACCAGCGCCAAAGCCGCTCCTCAACTCCTGAAGGCACTCGAAAAGGCGGATGGCGCCAAGTCTGTCGAGATTGACCTTTCAGAGACCACAAGCTTCGACTCGGGAACCATCAAGCTGCTTCTAGCCCTCGCTCAAGACAGCCAGAACCGGGGACTTCCCCTTAAAATCCAAGCCTCGCAGGAGGCGAAACAATTTCTGAGTTTATTCAACCTTCAACGCCGCATGTCCATCATCACCCAGGAGGATTCTGAATGAGTGCCGATCAGGAAATGCTCGACCTGTTTGTGCAAGAGTCCAGCGAGCACTTGCAGACCCTTGAAACGGATTTGATGGCCCTCGAGTCAAATCCAACAGACAATGCCCTGCTGAACAGCATCTTCCGATCTGTGCACAGCCTCAAAGGGGGGGCCGGATTCTTTGGCTTTGACCCCATCGTCAAGTTGGCCCATGTGATGGAGAGCGTGATGTCGCTCTTGCGAGATGCCGTCCTCAAAGCGGACCAACCCATGGTCAGCCTGCTCATCTCGACTTCGGATAAACTGAATCTGATGCTCGTCAATCCCGAGCGGGCCATCGAGATCGCTTGCGAGGGGGAAATTGCCGAACTCAAGGCCATTCTGGACGGTGCGACCTCGGGAGCCACACCCGCAGCCACAAAAAGAGGCGAAACACGTCCCACAAAAAATACGGAAATAAAATCAGATTCCGTTTTTGATAGAGAACTTGCCAGATTTGATTTTCATCCGGACGATCTTTTAGACGGCCTGAAGCATGGCCAAAATTTCTACATCGTGCAGGCGGGATTGGCCAAAGAGATCGAGTCACAATCACAGACGCTTGAGCATTTTGTATCAGAGCTAAGATCCCTAGGCACGCTCATAGGCACAGAAGCCTCACTACCGGATCATGTCACTCTCTCCAACTGTGCAGATGCCGATGTCTCTTGCCGCTTCTTTTTTGTAACGGCCTTGGAACCATTTATCCTCTGTGGCGCACTCGGCCTGGACGAAGAAAACATCCACCAGATCGACTCTTCCAAACTGGGCGAATGGGTAAAAACAGCTCCCGCTGAAAAAACGGCTCCTATTATGCACGAGCCGCAAGAGATTGAGGAAAAGGCCCCAGAGCCTGCGGTATCTCAAAGCATCGTGCCGACCTCGCCGACGGTTCCAGCCATCACGCCTCAACCCGCGGAGCCCAAAGCCACACCGATTGATCCCAAGCCTGTCGCAGCTGCCAGACGCAAACCAGAGGAAACCATTCGAATCAGTGTCGGCCTTCTCGACTCGCTCATGAACCTGGCGGGCGAAATGGTTCTCGGCCGAAACCGACTCCTGCGAATAGCCGGGCGCTCGGATAATGGCCCTGACAATTCCCAGATGCAATCCGTGGTGCAGGAGATCAGCTCGGTGACTTCCAATCTTCAAGACACGATCATGCGAGCCCGCCTGCAACCGGTCGGTGGCCTTTTTGGGAAATTCACACGCATCGTCCGGGATCTCAGTCACAAGCTGAGCAAGGAAATCCAGCTCGAGATTTTAGGCGACGACGTGGAACTCGACCGCACGCTTCTGGAAGGCCTGTCAGACCCCCTCACCCACCTTGTGAGGAACAGCGTCGATCACGGTATCGAGGCTCCGGCAGATCGTATAGCCAAAGGCAAAACCTCATGCGGCACCATTCGTCTCTCGGCCGCACACCTCGCTGGGCGCGTCCAAATCGAGGTCCTCGACGATGGCGGAGGCATGGATCCCGAGCGCCTCAAAGCAAAAGCTGTCGAAAAAGGCGTCATTACTATCGAGCAGGCTTCCCGCATGACGGACTCCGACGCACTCCAACTGATCTTCGCCGCGGGTTTTTCAACGGCAGAGGCAGTTAGCGACATCTCGGGACGGGGCGTGGGCATGGACGTGGTGAAAACCAACATCGAGAAACTCGGCGGCCATGTCGAACTGGACAGCCGATTGGGCCAAGGCACCCGCATCATTATTCGCCTACCTCTCACACTGGCGATCGTTCCAGCCCTGATCGTAGGCTGCCGAGGCACCACCTACGCACTGCCACAGATCAATGTGGATGAAATTGTCCACCCCGGAGAGGAATACCCACTCAAATCCATGGGCGGTGCACGCGTTCTTGAGCTGCGAGGACAACTCCTTCCCGTTGTGGATCTCTCCGATCTCCTGGGCCACCCTCCCAAGGAGAATACCAAACAAGAAAACTTCGTAGTCGTTCTGAGATTAGACCATGTCTCCTACGGCCTGATCGTTAATGAAATCATCAGTAACGAGGAAATCGTGGTCAAACCTCTCGGCCGCCATCTTCGCTCCGTTCCTTACTATACAGGAGCCACGATATTGGGTCAGGGTGAAATCGCCATGATTCTGGATCCGAACTCGATGGCTCAAGGCAGGATTTCAGCCTCTCAATTGGCTCTCAACGCCTCAAAATCCAGCGAAGCCGCCCTTTCCGACTCCACTTCCGAGCGTGTGCTTATTTTTCAGGAGACCGATGGCGAATTCCTCGCCATCCACCTCAAAAAGGTCATGCGCGTCGAATCCGTCAAGGCCTCCGACATCGAGCGCATCGGCTCGATGGATTGCCTCCGCAAAAACCACGACTCCACGCTGCGATTGGTCCAACTCTCGGATCTTATTCCCATCAAGCCTCAGACCCAACGCGCAGAGGAATTCTTCCTCATTGTGCCACGACCACCATTCGATGGATTAAGCCTCGTCGCCTCCCGCATCGTCGATTCTGCCGACCTCTCGGAAGACCAAATCGACAAGGCCACCTTCAAGGCCAGAGGGCTCCAAGGCAGCGCAGTCCTCTCGGATCGCCTTTCACTGGTCCTCGATTTCGACGCCATCGCGGAAATGCTCAACGCCGGCGGGGACGAGACATCCCTCTTTGCACAAGGCCATTTCATGCTCACGGCGAACTCGCAGCAGCAGCCAGGCCATTCCCAGCACCACATTACCCAGCTACCAAACACCAAAGCTCCAGCAACTCTCACCAATTAAAATACCATGAAAATCAACCTATCAACACGACTCGTCATCAGTATGGCAATAGGTGGCCTTATTCCTGTGATGGCTCTGACCATCTATGGCCTCAACTCCGCCAACCGCATCGCCGACTTTTCAAAGAAACAACTTCTGGCCCATGCGGATGCCTCGATTGAAATCATCGAAAGAAATCTCTTCGAGCGCTATGGCGACGTGCAAGCCTTTGCCTCCAACCCGGTGGCCAACAGTTTTCTAAGCGGTGAAGAAAAAGACCCATCTTCCCTTACCGAAGCTATCAACACCTATGTGAAGCTCTACGGTTGCTATCCGATTAGCCTCATCGTTGACGCACATGGCAAGGTTGTTGCCGTCAATTCGTTGGATGCTTTAGGAAAATCAATCGAATCCGGCTACCTTTTGGGTAAAGATTTTTCTGGCACAGATTGGTTCATCAATGCCAAGCAAGGTCGTTTCACAGCATCGGATACCATGACAGGCACCGTCGTAAGCCAACCAGCTCGAGACCTCGATTTGAATAAACTCCTCGGCACAGATTTCGAAACCATCGGGTTCGCTGCACCAATCACCGGAAAAAATGGAGAATTCTTGGGTGTCTGGAAAAACTTTGCGGATCTGGCTTTTGTGGAAAATATCTTACACAAACCTTACAGGCAACTGAAAGAAAGTGGAATCTTATCCACTGAAATCGAACTCCTGAACGAGCACGGCCTTGTGCTCGCCCAACTTGACCCATCCGCCACAGGAAGCGAAGATTTTGTAAACGATTCCAAAGTCATTCTCACCGAGAATTTGGTTACCGAAGGAAGAGAATCCGCCAAGGACATTCTCTCCAAATCATCCTCTATAGGTAGAGAATTTGATCCCATCCACAAAGAATGGACTGTTTACGGTGCAGCTAAAAGCAAAGGCGTTTTAGGATATCCGAATGCCAATTGGCATGTTCTTGTGAGCGTTCACGAGCAGGATTTGCTCAAGCATGTCATAGAAATCACATGGGCCATATCAGCCTGTGCTGTTGTTTTCATGTTTGCCGCTGCACTGATCATCGGTCGCTCCATCAGCAAACCTGTCGTAGCATGCGCCCAAGCCGTGAAAAAACTGGCTGATGGCGACCTGAGCGGCAGCGTCAAACTCAAGCGCGGTGATGAGGTGGGCGTTCTGGCCAACTCTGTGGATACTTGCATCGAGAACCTTCGTAAGATGGTGCAGGAAATCACGCATACATCCGAAGCGCTGACAGAATCGGCTTCGATCCTTACCGAAACTGCGAATTCCCAAGCGGCAGGTGCAGAGCAAACCAATGTTCAGGCCCATACGGTGGCTGCTGCAGGAGAAGAGCTTGCAATCAATTCCAAATCCATGACCGCATCCGCCGGCGAGATCAGCCAAGCTGCTACGACCGTGGCTGCTGCTGTCGAAGAAATGTCCTCATCCATTCAAGAGGTCGCTCGCAACTGCACCCAGGAATCTGAAATCGCCCGCAAGGCGGATTCACAAGCCCGCCAAACACGGGAGCTTATGCTCAAGCTCGACGAATCCGCACGCCAGATCGGCAAAATCGTGGAACTCATCAACCAAATCGCCGAGCAAACCAACCTCCTCGCCCTCAACGCGACCATCGAAGCCGCCAGCGCCGGTGAAGCCGGTCGTGGATTCGCCGTCGTGGCCAACGAGGTCAAGGAACTCGCCCGCCAATCCGCAGCGGCGACTCAGGACATCCGACTCCAAGTCAGCCTCATCCAGGAAAACACTTCGAATTCCATGGAGGCGATTGATGATGTGGCTAAGGTCATCGAACAAGTCAGCCAGATCGCGTCCAGCATCGCGGCAGCTGTCGAAGAGCAATCCGCGACTACATCGGAAATCGTTCGCTCACTTCATAATGTCACATCTTCCACGAAGAGCCTGTCTGAAAATGTGAAAAATGCCTCCTCCGGTGCGGATGAAGTATCACGCAACATCAACGGCGTCTCACAAGCCGCCAGCGAATCCGCCAAAGGAGCCTCGCGCATCAGCTCCAGCGCAGGAGAACTGAGCCACCTTGCCAGCTCCCTCGGACAACTAGTCAATCGCTTCAAGTTGTAACCCTGCCCTTGTTTCATGCGAATTCTCGTCGTTGACGATTCAGCACTTTATCGGAAACTCCTCTCGGACGCTGCTTCAAGCGTTCCGGGAGCGGAAACCGTAGCTGTCTCGGGCGGCGAGCTGGCGCTCAAGCGTCTCGAATCCGAAAAATTCGACCTTGTTCTGCTGGATGTTTTCATGGATCAGATGAGCGGACCGCAAACGCTCGAAAAGATTAAGCAGTCCCACCCAGCTTTGTCGGTGGTCATGGTGAGCGGAGCCACAGGGCGGGATGCCGAAATCACGATCGGCTGTCTGGCTCACGGGGCGATGGACTTCATTCCAAAGCCCTCAGGCTCTTCATTTGAGTCTGGAATGGAGGCTCTTAAAGCAGAAATCCGAAAAGTGGCAACATTGGCGCGTCTTCGCTGCGCATCATCTTCTGCCTTGCATGCTGCTCCCGAGCCGAGCACTCCAAGTGCAACGGCTCCAATCAAGCGCCTCCAACCGCCGCCATTTCCCGAATTGATCCTCGTCGGCGTCTCAACTGGCGGGCCAAATGCCCTTTCCACGATTCTTCCAATCATTTCGGCGAAGCTGCCCGTTCCCATCCTGCTGGTGCAACACATGCCCGCCACTTTCACCAAGTCCCTAGCCGAGCAGTTAGACAAAATCAGCGGGCTTTCCATCAAAGAGGCAATCAATGGCGAAATTCCCAAGCCAGGAGAGTTGCTCATCGCCCCGGGCGGTTTCCACTTGGAAATCTTTCGCAACGATGCAGAAAAAATTCAAACCCGCCTCACCAGTAGCCCACCGGTGCAATCTTGCCGCCCGTCGGCAGATGTGCTTTTTAATTCCGCTGCCAAGTGCAACCTGCGCGGAGCTATTGCCATTATTCTCACAGGGATGGGTTCTGATGGAGCCGATGGCGTAGCAACCTTGCAACATGCATTACCCACATGGTGCATCGCTCAGGACGCTGCAACATCAACGGTTTATGGAATGCCTCAAGCCGTTGCGCAGAGAAATTTGAGCGACGAAATCTTGCCACTTCAAGAAATCGGGCCCCGCATTAATAAACTTTTCAGACTTTAATAACAAAGGGCAATAAATCACAGGGCATATGTTTGATTTCTCTAAAAACCCAAACCATTTGGGATTTCTCTCGCAATATGTTGCGCAAACCTGCTGCATTCATTTGGGAGAAGAAAAACGCTATCTCTTTGAGGCTCGCCTCGGCAAAATCATCGCCGAAAGTGGAGCCTTGGATATCCCGGAATTCATACGCATGGCGAAAGCGGACGCCACAGGCCGCCTGCGTGACAAAATCATCGACTCCATGACCACTCACGAGACCTACTGGTTTCGCGACACGCGCCCATGGGAAGCCCTTGAAAATGCTATCCTTCCAGAACTCGGGAAACTTCTTCAGACTGGAAAAAAATCTCGCATTCGTATCCTCAGCGCTGCCTGCTCCACAGGCCAAGAGCCCTACTCCATCGCCCTCCTTCTCCATAAACTGAAAACCTCCGGCATCCTGAGCGGCGTGAACCTTTCTTCGTTTGAAATCACTGGCTTCGACATCTCCCCGGGAACGCTTTTTTTGGCATCCGCTGGGCGTTACAGCCAACTCGAAATCTCACGAGGCCTCCCGGATTATTGGAAGACCAACTTCTTTGACTCCACTCCCGGAAATACTTGGACATTAAAGCCTGAGATTCGATCGATGGTGACATTCAAAAAAAGAAACCTTCAAGATGATCTTACGAATCTCGGCCTTTTTGATTTAGTGCTCTGCAGAAATGTCGCCATTTACTTCGAGGAGGATTTTAAAAAAGACCTCTTCACTCGACTCGCGCAGGTCATTTTGCCTAATGGACACCTCATGCTGGGTGGCACAGAATCCCTCTTCACGCATCAGCATCTATTTTCAGCGGAAAATGTATCCGGATCATTCTTCTACAGAAGGAAATAAAGATTAACTCACTAATAAAATCCTAATACTTATGGCAACTCAACAAATCCAACCTCCCAACTCGGCAAAAGCCGATTCCTTCGATAACTGGATCGAAAGCATCCGTCACCTGTCCAAGAGCATCTCCAGCAAGATGAATAACTCTCTGCGGCAAATCGACGATATCAACATGCGCGTGCGTTTGCTTTCCTTCAACGCCCAGATTCAGGCCGCCAAAGCCGGCGACGCAGGACGCACCTTCGCTGTGGTCGCCAATGAAATCGGAAACCTCTCCACCAACACCGCCCAAGTCGCAGAGGGTCTCGCCGAGGAAACCAAGCATGACATCACACAGCTCTCCGAAATCAGTGACCGCTTGGACTCCGTCGTGCGCGGCGGACGCCTTGTTGATCTCGCTCTCACCAACATCGATCTCATCGACCGCAACCTCTACGAGCGCTCCTGCGATGTCCGCTGGTGGGCCACCGATGCCAGTGCGGTCAATGCGCTCGCGTTCCCTGGTCCTGACTCATCCCGCCACGCCTGTGACCGCTTGGGAGTCATCCTGAACGCCTACACCGTTTATTACGACATCGTTTTGTGTGATCTCAACGGAACCGTCATAGCAAACGGCCGCTCAGGAAAATACAAATCCATCGGCATGAATGTGGCAGCCAATGAGTGGTTCCGCAAAGCCCGCACCTCTGCAAGCGGTGATGATTTCGGCTTCGAAACAGTCCATGCCTCCCCGTTGGTCCAAGGACAGCACATCCTCGCCTACTCATGCGGAGTCCGGCGTGACGGACAATCCAATGGAGAATTAATCGGCGTTCTGGGTATTCTCTTCAACTGGGAAGCGCTCGCCCAGACAATCGTTCACCGCACGCCCCTTTCTCAATCCGAAAAAGAAGTCTCGAGAGTTTGCATCGTCGACTCCTCGGGAACCATTTTAGCTGACTCAAAAAATGCCATCCTGAAAGACCGCGTAAACATTTCGCACCTCGAATCTTTCATACTCCAAGGAAAAGGCTTCATCATCGCCGAAGACCACGGCATTCCCACCCTTTTCGCGATAGCGACCGCTCCAGGATATGAGACCTATACAACCGGCTGGCATTCGCTCATTGTCCAGACTTTGGGAACTTAATTGGATACGACTATCATGAATTCGTATTGCTTGTTTTTCTCAAAATCCTATAGTTTATAACCCTCCACAAACTATGAAAGTCTTAGCTGTTGATGACTCAATGTTTATTCGCCGTATCGTGGCCTCTGCCGCATCGGTTATAGGTGCAGATTGCGTTCCCGCAGAGGATGGACACATAGCCCTTGGCGTCCTCGAAGCAGACCCCCAGGGGTTCTCACTCGTTTGCCTGGACTGGAATATGCCGAACATGAATGGGCTCGAATTTCTCACTCGCATCCGCGCCGACGAACGCTGGAAATCACTCCCCGTGCTCATGCTGACCACAGAAGGCAGCAAGGATGCAATCATCACAGCCATCAAGGTCGGAGCCACGGCCTACATGACCAAGCCATTTTTCGAGAAGGATCTCACAACCAAAATGCTCGACTGCCTGGGCATGGGCTTTGAGTAAAACTCATCAAATGAGTCGGTTTTTTATCCCGGTCGCGTTGGTGCTGGCTATCTGCCACACCGCACTCGCAGGCAAAACGCCTGCCATCGACGCCCGAAAGACGGAGAAACTTTTTGCATCCATCGGACAAGAAGCCGTAGTGCGGGGCAAAGTGATCTCCGTAGGCAAAAGCGACGCCGACAAAATCCGCTTTCTGGACTTCACCACCGACCGCCAACACGGATTCGTAGCAGCCATCTTTCCAGCCGCCTACAAAGCCATCGGCGATCTCGAAAAATACAAAGGCCAACGCGTGGAAGTGCGAGGAATCCTCGAAGCCTACAAAGCCAAGACTCAAATCAAGGTAACCAAGGCGACCCAGTTGACTCTCCTCTCCCAGAAATAGTCCGCCGCGCAGCGGCGTCTCTCACGCTCCGACCGTCAGCATCCCGATCTCCCCGACCGTCAACTCGCGCCAAACTCCGCAAGCCAAGTTCCCAAGCGCGACTCCACCAATCGCCACGCGGATCAACCGCAGCGTGGGATGCCCGACCGCAGCCGTCATGCGCCGCACCTGCCTGTTCCGCCCCTCGCGCAAACGCAGCTCGATCCAGAAATCCTGCACATTTTTTCGAAAACGAACCGGAGGATCACGCGGTGGGAATTCCGGCTGGGGATCTAAAAATCCGGCACCCGCAGGAAGCGTGGGCTTCCCGTCAAGCACGACGCCATCGCAAAGTTGCCGCAGAGCCAATTCGTCAGGCAAGCGCTCGACGAGCACATGGTAGGTTTTTTCCACATGATTGGCGGGTGAGAGCAGACGTTCATTCCATCGCGCCTCGTCAGAAAGCAACAACAGGCCCTCAGAGTCCGCATCCAGACGCCCGATAGGATACACGCCCTTAGGAAATCCAAACTCCGCCAGCGGTCGATTCGCACTGCCATCCGGCGTGAACTGCGAGAGCACGCCATAAGGTTTGTGGAAGGCGAGAATCAAAGGATTTTCAGGCGTGTGAGATCCTGCGAGTCGACGATACCGATCGGATGCCGCCCTGCGTCGACCACCACGAGGTCATCGATGCGGTGGCGTTCCAGAATTTGAAGCGCCTCGGCGGCGAGTTTATCGCCATCCACCGTCACAGGCCGCAAACTCATAAAATCCCCCACCGGCGCACTGCCAATACCGGGGTTGTCGGGAAAGTGCCGCGCGAAGTCGCCGTGGGTGAAAATGCCGGCGAGCGTGCCATCAGGGTGCGTAACCACAGCCGCGCCGGCTCGCTTGGATGTCATAGCCTGGATGGCCTCCACAATGGGCATGTCAGCCGAAATCACCGCCATCTCCCCGACCGGACGCATGATTTGGTTCACCCGCAGCAGCAACGAGCGCCCGAGGCTACCTCCAGGATGGAACCTTGCAAAATCCTCTTTTTGAAATCCCCTGCTCTCAAGGAGCACCATCGCCAGCGCATCGCCGAGCACCAGCATGGCTGTCGTGCTCGATGTCGGTGCCAGATTCAACGGACACGCCTCCTGCGTCACGGAGACATCCAGCACGACCTGCGCTGCCTTGGCGAGGGAGGAATTTTTATCACCGGTGATTGCGATAATCGGCAAACCGAAGCGGACGATGGCAGGCAGGACAGCAAGCAACTCTTGAGTTTCCCCACTATAGCTCAGGGCCAGCACGACATCCCCTTCGGCAACGATGCCGAGGTCGCCATGCAGGGCGTTCAGCGAATTTAGAACAACCGCCGTGCTGCCCGTGCTGGTGAGCGTGGCAGCGATCTTTTCGCCAATGTGCCCGGATTTTCCGACGCCAAGGACAACAACTTTGTTGCGCCGCTCCACAGCTGCCTTGATGAGATCGACGGCCGCCACAAACTGGCCATCCAAGCGCGCCGCCGTGGCTTCCACCTCGGAAAGCTCGACCTCAAAAACGCGGCGCGCCAGCTTCAAATAATCCATGGTGGAAATCATGCGAAACCCCGCCCCGCCATGCAAGGGCGCAGGCTAAAAGACGTCCAGTTCGTCCAACCCGTCGAGCACGATCTGCGACCAGGTTTCGAAGGCATCGCGCCGCACGAGCAAATCCGCACGCGTGGCAAAGCCCAACTCGGCAATCGCCTTCTCCCCGGCGCTCACGCGGTCATTTTCCAAATCGACGATGTGCACGATACCCAGATGCACCCGCCCAACCTCGCTGGAGTCGTCATTGATCAAAGCCACCGCCCGCTCGCTGAAGCCGCCGCCAAGCCGCAGCTCCTCGCTGATCTCGCGCTTCACGGCATTGTGATAGGTCGCTTGATCGAAATGCTGACACTCGTCTGTGTCATTCACATGGCCACCGATACCGATCGAGGATTTCGCCACGAGCCGCTTCTCGCCGGATTTCGCACCGCGTGTGTAGTGCAAAATCCGCCCACCATGCCGAAATACCGCGTAGGGGATGATCTGCTTGAGCGAGGGATCCTCCTCCGCCGCGCCGCGAGGCACGAAGAAGTTGTTCTCCTTTTTCATGAAGGCAGGCAGGTAGTCATCCACCCTCCGACACAGGCCCTGAAAGCTTCCCAGGCCGTCAAAAAATTCCCGTTTCACTACCAACACCTGTTCCTCATTTTTGCTCATGGCCGCAGACATTGCCGCGACCGCCCGAACCCGCAAGGGAAAACTTCGCCGTGCACAAGAAAGCCTCGTTTTTCTTCCCCTTGCATCAATAGGGAGGTTTCTGTGAAAGTAGTAGGGATGACAGATGAACTCGCCCAAGCCGTTGAGAGCGGCGCCCTCGATAAGAAAACCGCCGACAGGCTCGCCCGCCTCACGCCCGGATCCTACTGCACCCACAAGAGCTGGGGCTTCGGACGTGTCGCGGAATGGAACCTCTTGGCCGGCCAAGTCCTGATTGATTTCAAGACCAAGAAAAGCCATCCCATGCAGGCCGTCTATGCGGCTGAAACCCTCACACCGATCGCCGAGGACCACATCCTCGCCCAGCGTGAGACCAATCCGGACAGCATTCGCGAACTCGCGAAATCCGACTCCTCCGCGCTGATCAAAAAAATTCTCACAGACTTCGGCGGCAAAGCCACAAGCGAGCAAATCTCCTCCGCGCTAAGCCCCGGAGTGTTCGACGCCGCCGCCTTGAAACGCTGGTGGGATGCTGCCCGGAAGAAAATGAAGTCCGACGGACAATTTGGCATGCCAGCCAAAAAAACCGACCCTTATGTGCTGCTGGACACCCCGGTGAATTCGGGATCCCGTCTCCTCGATGGGTTCCGCAACGCTCGCCATACGCGCGATCAGGTTCTCGCTCTCGAAGAGATTTCGAAATCCCTCGACGACCTCGCAGGCAGCCAGGATGAACTCCAAAGCGTCGTCACGCTCATCGAAGAGGCCGCCCTGCGCGCCCGCCGCCTCAGTCCAGCCTCAGCCATTGAGATTCTGATCGCCCGCGATGACCTGCTGGAGAAATTCCCCAATCTTCAAGCCGGAGCCGAATCTCCCACCATCGCCAATATCATCGCCTCCGAGCCTGGAAAACTTGGACAAATTCTGGAGTCCATCCCGGGCTCGAAGGAAAAGCGCGTGCTCGAAGCCCTCGAACCCGCTTATGGCGAAGTCTGGGGCGACAAAGCCATCGCCCTGCTCCCCACCGCCGGCGCCCGCCTGATTTCAGACATCTGCCGCTTGTTTGAAAAACACAAACGCAAGGAGCAATTCCAAGCCACCGTTGAGAAATGGATCAGTGAGCGCTCGATTTCCTCTGAGATGCTCATCTGGCTTTGCAAAGAGCGCGACAAACGCTTCCCAGCCCTTTTCAACGCCGAGCTTCTCGCCGCCGTTTTCAGCGCCCTCGAAGCAGACCTACTTGCCGAAAAACGCACCTCGCGCCTCAAGGACCTCCTCATCGACGACGGCGACCTCATCGGCGACCTCCTCATCGGAGCCAGCCGCGATGTCGTTCGCGACTCCATGCGGAAACTTCTGCTCACGCCGGCGATTGAAGACCTCTCCAAGCGCTCGCTCATGGCCCGCATCGTCAAGCTCTACCCGGATACCCAGAGCATGATCACTGGCGCACATCAAGAAGAGGAGAAAGCCGATAACCTCATCGTGTCCTGGTCCAGCCTCGAGAAACGCAAAGCCGAACTCGACAACCTCATCACCAAGGAAATCCCGCAAAACCTCCGCGACATCAACATCGCCAAGGAACAGGGCGATCTCCGCGAAAACGCCGGATTCAAGGCCGCCAAGGAGCACCAACGCGTCCTCCAACGCCGCCGCGCCGAGATGGAACACGACCTCGTCATAGCACGCGGAACAAACTTCGAGACTCCGTCAACATCCACGGTTTCCATCGGAACCGTCGTCACCGTCAAAAACGAGGACGGCTCCAAGGAAACCTTCAGCATCCTCGGAGCGTGGGATAGCGCCCCAGACCTCGGCATCGTTTCCTACAAAGCCGGCGTCGGCCAAGCCCTCCTCGGCGCCGCCGAAGGAGCCACGCTGGAACTTCCTGGCGAACACGGCACACGCATGGCAACCATCGAGTCGATCAAAGCCTTCACCGATCTCGAACTCCTCCGCTCAAAAGTCCACGTCATTCCCGCAGGAATGGCCACAGCCAACTAAGAACGGTTGAAATTCAAAAGCGGATGCCGCCGAAAGGAGGCATCCGCTTTTTGCTGCCCGCGCGGCAGCGCACCTCGTGCCCATGGGAGGGCCTTCCTCCGGCATGGCCCATTTTCAATTTCAATTCACAAAAACCGCAAAAACCACTTTGGTCCGCCCTTCTTCCTCAGCACTCCCCAATCCCCACCGCTGCCCGCACGCGCTTCATGACGCGATCCGACACCTCGCGAGCCTTTGCGGCACCTTCGGCGAGGACTCGATCGACCAGTCCGGTATCGGCTAGAATTTCCTCACGCCTCACGCGGAAGGGCGCGAAGTATTCCCAGATTCCGACGAAGAGACGCTTCTTCAAATCTCCATAACCGGCGCCGCCATTGCAAAAGGCGTCTACCATTTCCTGATAATCCCCCGGTGAAGCCACGAGTTTGTAGAGATCAAGGATCACGGACCCCTCGGTAGGCTTGGGCGACTCGACCGGCGTTGAATCCGTTTTGATACCCATGATTTTTTTGCGCAAGGCCGCCTCGGGGGCGAAAATCTCGATCGTATTGTGGTAACTCTTGCTCATTTTTGCCCCATCCAGACCTGGCACGACAGCCGTCTCGTCACGAATGCTCGGTTGCGGAAGTTTGAAAATCTCCCCATAGGTCTCGTTCATCTTCACCGCGATATCACGCGTAACCTCCAAATGCTGTTTCTGGTCTTTCCCGACAGGAACAAGGTCGCTGTCGCAGATCAAAATATCGGCAGCCATGAGCACCGGATACGCAAACAAGCCATGCGAGGCCCCCAAGCCACGAGCGGTCTTGTCCTTGAACGAGTGGCAACGCTCGAGCAGACCCATGGGCGTAACAGTGCTGAGAATCCAGGATAATTCAGTGACGGCGGGAACATCCGACTGACGAAAGAAAACAGCCCGCGCGGGATCAAGTCCGCAGGCGAGAAAGTCCACAGCCAATTCCCGCACGTTGGCCCGTAGCGCGGCGGCATCGTGCACGCTCGTGAGGGCGTGAAGATCCGCTATGAAATAGTAGGCCTCACCCTGCTCCTGAAGCTCGATCGCAGGCTTCATCATGCCGAAGTAATTTCCCAAGTGAAGGGTTCCCGAAGGTTGGATGCCGGAAAGGATTCGCATCCGGCGTGAATACCATGTCCGCCCGCCGGGGAAATCCTTCTTTTTTGAAAAGAATTTGAATCGGCTTCCCCTGCCGCTATCGTCGCGCCCAAGCATGCTTTTCACGCAGCAAGTGCTATGAAAAAACTCATCATCACCACTCTTCTCAGCGCGTTCCTTTGGTCCTCACAGGCCGCCGAGAGCTACATCATCGTCGACAACCAGACCGGAACTATTCTGGATTCCAAAAACAAGAACACCAAGGTCCAGATTGCCAGCCTGACAAAGATCGCCACGGCGCTCGTGGCGCTCGACTGGGCGGACCTCAACAAAGCTGACCTTGCCGCACTCGCCGAGGTCCCAGCCAACGCAAAGGCAGAGGGAGCGGTGAGCACTGTCGGCCTTCAACCCGGCGACTCGGTGAGCTTGCGCGACCTCATCTATTGCGCACTTCTCGCCTCAGACAACATCGCCGCCCACACCCTTGCGCAGCACATCGGCGCCCAGGTCGCCAATCGCGAAGAACTCCCTCCGGTGGAAAATTTCGTCGCCCATATGAACGCTCTCGCCCGGACACTGTTCATGAAACGAACTCTTTTCCTCAACCCCTCGGGAATGGATCACCGCACAGATATTGCCACTCCCTACTCGACGGCGGAGGATCTCGCCCGTCTCGTCCGCTACGCTTACAACAATGCAGGTTTCGCTTTCTATGTATCCCAAAAATCCCGCCAGATTCATATCTTCAGGGGTGGGATTGATACACATATCGAAATCAACAACACCAACGAACTCCTCGGCAAAGACGGCATCGACGGCGTCAAAACCGGCCGCACACGCCGCGCAGGGGATTGCCTCATCCTCTCATCTACCCGCTCACCCGAATCCCAGCGCGAAGGTGAAACGGTCTTCATCACCCCGCGCCGTATCAATGTCGTCGTGCTGAATTCCCCGAACCGCTTCGGCGAAGGGCAGGCCCTTCTGACACACGGCTGGAGCCTCTACGACGCCTGGGCCGCCGAAGGCCGCCCGACAAAGAAATCAACCAGCCTTTAAGCCGCTTTCATGGAGCGCAAACGCATTGGAATTCTCACCAGTGGTGGCGACTGCCCCGGCCTCAACGCCGTGCTCCGCGCCGCCAGCCGCGCCGCCGAAAAACTCGGTTGGGAGCTGATTGGCTTTCAGGACGGCTTCGAGGGTCTTCTCGCGCCCGCGACCCATGTCATCCTGGATCGCCGCGCCACCGCAGGTATCATGCACCTCGGGGGAACCCTCCTCGGGACCGTGAACAAAGGCCAATTCATCTCGCGCGGCAATGGCCGCCAAGGCTCTTTCATCCCGGCGGAGGTCCTCGGCAAAACGCGCCAAACATTTCAAACATTAAATCTCCACGGACTCATTGTCGTCGGTGGAGATGGATCCCTGAACACAGCGCTTCAGCTACACCACGCAGGACTGCCAGTGATCGGAGTTCCAAAAACCATCGATAATGACCTTGAGGCCACCGATATGACATTCGGCTTCGACTCCGCTGTCGAATGCGTTGCCAGCTCCCTCGACCGGCTCCATACCACAGCCACGAGCCACAAACGCGTCATGGTGATCGAAGTCATGGGGCGCCACGCCGGCTGGATCGCCCTCCACGGAGGACTCGCTGGAGGTGCGGACATCATTCTCATTCCAGAAATTCCCTTTGAATTTTCCAAAGTGGCCGCCGAAGTCCTGCGCCGAGAAAAGGAAGGCGCCAAATGCACGATGGTCGTCGTCGCCGAAGGAGCGAAGCCGAGGGATGGAAGAGTTTCCAGACTCCAATCCGCCATCGGAGAAAACCGCCTCGGAGGCATTGCAGAAATCGTCGGGCGCGAAATCGGCAATCGCACAGGAAAGGAAGTCCGCACCTGCGTCCTAGGCCACCTCCAGCGCGGAGGCGCCCCTACCATGCTCGACCGTATCCTCGGAACCCGCTTCGGCATTAAAGCCGTTCAGCTCCTCGAGGAGGGAAAATTCGGCTCCATGGTGAGCTATAAAAACCACTCGACCTGCGCCGTCCCCATCTCCGATGCCGTCCACAAAATGCGCCGCGTCGATCCCGCCGGCCAATTGGTAGAACACGCCCGCGCCGTCGAAATCTCCTTCGGCGACTAAAACAACAGACCAGCAGCACGCCTCGTGCCAATGGGAGGGCCATCCTCCGGCATGGCCCATTTTCCATTCACAAAAAGCGCCAAAAAAACCTACCCTCTTTTCCTCGCCTGATAAATCGACACAACGCCGAGCGTGAGCGGCCTCGGAGCCTCACAGGAAAAGCCGCATTCCTCGAGGAGTGCATTCATTTTGCAACCACTTGGAAATGTTTCGATCGAACCGCCGAGATACTCATACGCCTCCTTGCGCTGGGTGGCCCAATGAGCCAATCGTGGCAACACATGGTGGAGATAGAGGCGATAGAAGGACAGAAGGGGCTCCCACTCGGGCAGCGAAAAATCCAGAATGAACACGACGCCACCGGGCCGAAGGACGCGATTCATCTCCAGAATGGCCGCCTTCCAATCCGCCATGTTGCGAAGACCAAAAGCGACCGTCAGCACATCAAACGCTCCATCGGAAAATGGCAACGCCAAGCCATCCGCTTGAACCAACCTTTCGACTCCCTTGAGGCGCGCCTGCTCCAACATCGGCAGGCAAAAATCCGCAGCAGTGATTCGCGCAGTCGGGCAGGTCTTTTTAATAGCCAAGGCCAAATCTCCACTACCGGTGGCGAGATCCAGAACCTCCGAAGGGCGACATGCGGCCACAAGACGGGCCAGCTTGGCTCTCCAGATAAAATCCATCCCAACACTGAGCAGGTGATTTGCCAGATCGTATCGGCTAGCAATCGAAGCAAAAGTGCTTCGCACGAACTCCGGATTTTTTTGGGCAAGTTGATGATCCACTGTTTTTCGATATCCGGGAAAGGGTGGTGCTCACGAGAGGACTCGAACCTCCACGGGTTACCCCATACGATCCTGAGTCGTATGCGTCTGCCAGTTCCGCCACGTGAGCAACGGGGCGTTGAAGATGCATGGCCACTGACGCCATGTAAATCCGAATTTCAAAAAAACACGAAAGGGGATTTGGGCAGCCCCTTGCTTTCGAGAAGAGAAAGGCGTCTGTTTGCCTTCAAATGCGTTGCACAAAGGATTTGACCAATTTGAAAGATGCGCTGATTCCATTTTCTATAAAATTAAAATAGAGACTATTACAGCTTTATTAATGTTTATTTTCCTTATTAAGGAAACAAAAGATGGACAAGTCCGCAGGGTCGTGGTAAATATTTTTTCTAATGCTTATGCAACGTAAAAGTGCGTTCTCCCGACGCGGACCTGATTTGGTTACCGAGGAACTGGTGGCAGTTCTTACTAAAAAGACCTCCTTCGAATTCAAGCAGTTGTTCGATCAGGTCCATGAGCGTCTGAAGGCTCGCAACGCGGCCAGCGGCGGCGAAGAGATGCTCCGCCTTCGAGCCTACGAGAAACTTCAAAATCTTGTGTCCCGAGGAATGGTTAAAAAAACCGGGAAAAAATACAAAGGCCTCGCCTCCCTGGCAAAGGCTCTGACTCCCGACCCGATCCCAGCTGCCAAATAAAGAAAACGAATTTCGTTTCTAGAATGAAATCCCCGACCCGCAAACGGGTCGGGTTTTTGCTTTTTTGGGAAAAAAAGCGTTGTTAATCAAGCGCTGTGGAGCTGCGAATCTTCCCGCACGGCGCGACTAGCCAAAGACCAAACCGCCAAAAGCAAAGCCCCAAAGATGAGGTCCGATACCAGAGCGTTGCGGTAGAAAATCCAAGATGGAGGAAATCCAGGCAATCCCGTGGTGAGTGAAATCCAAAGCCCGCCCAAGCCCTTCGGATACGAGGGATTTCCGATCCACGCAGCGGTATTGGTCACGAGGTAAAAAAGGAGCCCGCTACCAATCAGAGCAGAAAAAAACCGCAGCGATGAGAAGGATGCTTTTGAAAGAAGGCGGCCGATTCCAACGACTCCCAGAATGCAGGCCCAGGAAACAAACTGCGCCGAGCTGAATGCCGGGTATCCAATGAGCATGGCTAAAGCCAGGTCGGAAACAAACAGGACGCTAATGGGAACAATCCAGGCGAGGATGCCTGGGAGAAAAAGCCCACCGCAAAAAGCCACAGCGGCCACCGGGGAAAAATTTGGCAACTCCGGAAGAAGTCCGGCCCGAAGCACGCGGAATCCCGCTAGGAGCAAAATGCAAACAGTGACCAAAGCAACGATACCGGCCTCATCGCCACCCTTGCGAGGTGTGTAAAAACTTTTCATAACAGAAGGCTCTACCCCCGCAGCCCCCCTTTCTGCAAGCCCTGTCTTGAACGGCGATCTTCGTCTCGCAAAGAGGAGGCTTTTTACTTACTCTCTGCCGCTCATGATTTATGTCTCCATCCTCGCCAGTGGCAGCTCGGGAAATGCCATTCTTGCCAAGGCGGGAGAGACCTCGATTTTGATCGACGCAGGCCTCAGCGCGAAACGCCTCAGCTCCCTACTAGCCGAACTGGCGACGCCTCCGGAGACGCTCGCAGGGATTCTTCTCACCCACGAGCATGTAGACCACACGCGCGGCCTCAAGGGACTTTGCGGAAAAAATGAAATCCCTGTTTTCACAAACCCACTCACCGCAGACAGCCTTCGCAAAGGCGGCATGCAAGCAGACTGGCGCTACTTCTCAAGCGGAGCGGCCTTTCAAGTCGGGGACTTCAACATCCATCCCTTCTCCGTGCCGCACGATGCCGCCGACCCTGTAGGATTTGTTCTAAGGCACGGCCCTTCTTCCTTCGCGGTTCTCACTGATCTCGGCCATGCACCACGCCAAGTGGTGAATGCGACGCGCGGCCTCAATGCCGTGCTCATCGAAGCGAACCACGACGAGACCCTACTGCAAAATGATCAGAAGCGACCGTGGGCTGTAAAGCAACGCATCCTCTCCCGTCACGGCCACCTTTCCAATCAAGCCGCAGCCAACCTTATTGCCGAAATCGCAAGCCCTGATCTACGCCATGTCCTCCTAGCGCACTTGAGCGAGGACTGCAACGCCCCGGCACTAGCCACCGGCACTATTCTAGAAAAGCTCCAAGCCACTGGGAATAGCCACACCCAGGTCCATTGCCCAGGAGCCGAGGGATTCCCCCTACCCCACACCATCGCGGTGTGAAGCTTTTCGCGAACGATCGCGCTGCCGCGCGGGGTCACCTGCGTTGGTTGAGAAAAATAGCAGCGACTTGCGCCACTTCTTGAGGCCTCTCCACGAGAAGTTGGTGGCCCGCACTGGCTATACTGTGGTGCTCCGCATTTTGGAAGGCAGCCCGCATTCGTTCGGCAGCGAAGACGTATTTGCCATCGGCCTCTCCACTGAGCAAAAGGGCTCTTCCGGAATACTCGGGCAAGCCAGACCATTGCGAAGGCAGCCTGCCAGAGCTCCAGGTCTCAAGACATGCCGCCATGCGGACAGGGTCGCGCACCTGGCGGGAGGCCACAAACTCTTCCATATCGCCCCCCACTCGCGCAGGAGATGCAAAGACCGGTTGATGCCACCACTCGCGCAGAAACCCAGGAAAATCGCCAACTGAGCGGAGCCTCGAAGCAAGGGCTGAATCAGAATCTACCCGGCGAGCACGCTCAGCTTCATCCTCCATTCCAGCCGTAGTGGAGATTCCGATAAAAACAGGAAAGGCCTCGGGAAAAGAAAGAGCAGTATGAAGTCCCAGACGCCCACCCAAAGAGTATCCAGCAATCGCCGCTGTCCCCCACCTTTCGGCCTCAACCAAATCACACAAAGATTGAGAAAATTCATCCGCCGCTGGGCAGATCCAGCCAACCTCCTCATCGGAATGACCCGGCAGGTCGATCAGGGCGACTTGCCATTCCGGCGAGTGCGCGAGGAATGCATCTGCAAATTTCTCCCAATCACTGCCCTCACCTAAAAACCCGTGCAGGCAGAGCAAGACCCGCCGCCCAGTGCCACGAGTATGAAATTTTAATCGCGCCATGACAACGAGAGCGCCCTGCAAGCTTCGGCAATACGAAGGTGCAGCGCGTGGTTTTCGGCACGGTCTGTGCGGCACTCGAGAATTCGTGGCACAACATGGCGCTCTGCAAGCAATTTGCGGAGTTCCGCAAGCGAGACCACTTGATGATATTCCACTCCGAATTGCTGAGCGGCTCCGCGAAATTCCCATGCATGCGGGGTTTCCAGCAACCGCTCCTCCACATCGATCGGCAAAAAACGGAAAATACCACCACCGCCATTATTGATAATCACCAGCGTGACGGGCAATCCCTGCAGGAGCGGAAGGGAATTCAAGTCGTGCAGTGCGGCAAGGTCACCCATGACAGCCAGAAGAGGAGAAGCGCAGCCCATCGCCAGACCAGCCACAGTGGCGATATTCCCATCGATTCCACTAGCTCCTCGGTTGGCAAAAACATTGACCACACCATTCGAAACCGCAGCCACACAGGAATCAAAATCCCGGATCGGCATCGAATTTCCAAGGAACACTGGCCAATTTGTCTCGGCAACGACATCCGCCAAAGCGCGGAGAATTACTGGTTCACTGACCGCATCACCCGCGGGCAATTCCGCCTCGATTGCGGTAGCAACCGCAACATCCGCCCGGAGCCAGGATTCGATCCGAGTGTCGACGCCCAGGGGCAAAGCAAATGGCTTCACCGATTCGCAAAAGGGCTGAATCCCGGCACGAAGGAAATAGGGATGCTGGTCCCAAGGATCCAAGCGCTCCGGGAACATCCGCACCTGCAGGCAGTCGGCGCCGCGACATGCCGACAACCATTTCCCGATGCGCTTCGAAACAAGCGCGCCACCGAAATGCAGCACTCGCTCCGGCGGAGAAACATCATGGCGCTGGAGAATCCAATCCGCATGGCGAATGATCCCAGGCCGCAAACGCGCTCCTGAAGCGGCATCCGCCATGACCGGCCAACCCAAGTTTTTTGCTAAATCCAAAATGGCATCTACCCGGTCCTGCTCCCCGACAGGCAATCGACCGATCACGACAACGCCGCGACCGGATGCGAACCTCTGGAAATCGAAATCAGATGGCCAATCGAGAGGAAATGAATTCGCAACACTCGAAAACTCGATTTTCTCATCACCCGCCGCAACCCCGCTTTCGAGCAAAGGCTCGCGAATCGGAACATTCAAATGCACCGGCCCCGGCTGGGCACCCATAGCTATCGCGACAAGCTGCGAAAACACATTAGACAGGCGCGACATGGCTCCCACATCCTGCGCACATGGCAAATCCACGGCATACCGGACAAAACCTCCGAAGAGACCCGGCTGATGAATCGTTTGGTTTGCCCCGGTGCCCCTCAACTCAGGGGGACGGTCGGCTGTCAAAAAGATGAGCGGAACATTCGAGTGGAAGGCTTCCACGCAGGCAGGAAGCAGATTTGCCACAGCAGACCCACTGGTGGTCACGCAAACGGCGGGGCGGCCGGTTGCCATTGCCCATCCCAGAGCGGCAAAAGCCATACCGCGTTCGTCGTAGTGCGTGATCACGTTGTGCCCGCTCAATGCAGCGGCCAATGGGGCGCTGCGCGCTCCGGGGCTGAGAAAAAACCTGTCCGCACCAAGTTGGCAAAGCCCATCCACGAGCAACTGCCCCCAAGCGCGGTTGGACGCAACGCCGCTCATGCCGAGAGCACATTCAAGACGCCCGAGATTTTATCCTCGAGTTCGAACCACTCCCGCTCGGGATCAGACCCCTCGACGATCCCGGCCCCCGCGAAAACCTCGACCTGAGATCCTTTGGCCAGCATCGACCGGATCGCAACGGCGAATTCAGTGGAGTCCTTCGAGACGCATCCAAAAGGACCGGCATACCAACCCCTGTCGAACTTCTCGTGATCGGAGATAAAACGCAGCGCATCGGCAACGGGTGCTCCGCATGTAGCAGGCGTCGGATGAAAGGCTTGAAGAATTGCGGCGTCATCCACCGCCCCGCGCAGCGTTCCGGAAACGGCCGTTCGGAGATGTTGCACGCGGGAGAGCTTGAGCACGCCTGGCTTTTCATCACAGGCGTAATCGACGCAGAGGCTGCGGAAGGTTTGCTCCAGAGCCTCGACAACAAGGCGGTGTTCCAATTGTTCCTTGGAAAATTTCAAGAGCTGGGATTCCAACCTTTCATCCTCAGCGGCATCCAGACTGCGCGGACGCGTTCCCGCGACGGCCTCACTCTCGAGGCGTGCCCCAATACGGCGATAGAGCAATTCTGGGCTCGCTCCGAGAAAAGCTCCAGCCCGTGCGGAGGGTTGGAACGAAAAGTGAAAACAAGCTGGAGCGGCTCCCATCAGCACAGCAAGCAGAAGGTGAGGCGATACCTTTTCCACAAGATCGAGTGTCGAGCGCCGGGCTAAAACCACCTTACGCAAAGGCCCCGAGGAAAAGCCCTCCAGTGCTGCAGCAACAGCCAAAGACCATTGGGTAAAATTCGGGATATCCCAGCGTGTCAAAATAGCCGGTTGGTGCGGCGGGGGGCACTCCCCGAGCGCTGCAACCCAATCCTCCAACTCGTCCAACGCCTCATCGCCTCCAGCCAGGTTAACCGCGAGCAGTGTGCGCCCTCCGGCATGGATGATTTCAGCCCGCGGAATAAAAAAGAAACGCTCGGGAAACTCCCTCCAACCCTCCTTTGGCTCCGCAGCTGCAGCAAACCGCTCACCCCCGAAGAGTCGCACCCCCTCATCGGAGCCATCCAGGAGAGGCAACAAATCACGCAGGCTGCCTCCCTGCAATTCCCCCACCGCCAGCGTTTGCGCCGCACCGGAGCGCGATCTCCAGAAGACCTTGGGATAAATCGCGGCAGCATCCAGCCACAGCGGGGAAAAGCCCCCTAAATCTTCAAGATCCCACTCGAAGCGGCGGATGCCAGAAAAGGAAATCCGCGCCCCCCCCACAAGCCCACGGAGGTCAGGGCGGGTTCCCGCGCGAAGATTCGAGCTGTGATGAAAAACCATAGAATGGGGCCATTCTTCCAAAGACCAACGCAGGATGCGATAGGGGAATTAACTCCCGGCGGCAATATTGGAGATATCACCCATTACGCGTAGCATCCCATTGGCGTTGTGGTTTCCTTTCCCTACGAGATAGAAACGGGTAGAGAATTTCGACCATGCCAGCCTCTGTCACACATGTTTACCGGCGTCACATCCGCTTTGCCGATACCGATGCCGCCGGAGTCGCCCATTTCTCGCGCCTTTTGGTGATCATCGAAGAAGCGCTTCATGATTTTTTTCAAAGCAGAGGCTTGCCCATTCTGGATGCGGCAACAGCTTGGCCTGTCGTTTCCATTCACGCCGACTACTCGTCAGGATGCCGTTTCCAGGATGAAATCACGGTCTCTTTAAGCATGGACAAGATCGGCACCTCATCGCTTGGGTTTTCATTCGCCGCTGCGAAAGCGGATGGCAGCGCATGCTTTGGCGGAGTGGCCACTCTCTGCCATATCGACCCTGCGCTCCATGCCCCAGCGCCCATTCCGGAGAAAACAAGGAATGCGCTCGGCGCAGGGTCCGTGTAAGGTTACCGCTCGACCCATGCCGAAAAGTTTCAGTCTTTTTCTTGCCCTGCGCTACCTCAAGCCCAAGCGCACATTTCTTTCGATCATTACCCTGGTTTCAATTCTGGGCGTCACGCTCGGTATCATGGTTTTGATTTTGGTCATTTCGGTGATGACCGGCTTCGAGCAGGAACTCCGCCGCAAGGTCATCGGTTTCGATGCCCATGTCATCGTCAGCAACGGCGGGGTTTTAGAAAACTGGGAGGCCACAGCCGAGCAGGCGATGAAAAACCCGCATGTCAAAGCAGCCGCGCCATTCGTTCAAGGACCGGTCATCGTGGAATATCAGAACCGCCGCCTCGCTCCAAAAATCCGGGGTGTTGATCCGGAACAGGAACGCAAGGTCGTGAATGTCGCGGATTTCATTGTCGATGGCAGCTACGACCTAGATGGCAACAAGACCGTGATTGGCTCGGAACTCGCCCGCGAACTCGGGGTAGGCATCGGAGAAAATGTGACGATTTTTTCGCCGGGAAATTTCAACCAGATCCTCGACGAACTCGACCGCATCCAGCGCTCAGGCGACAAATCCACCGATGTCTCAGCTTTGAAGCAAATGATCCTGCCGACCGAACTCGAAGTGGCAGGCATCTTTGAGAGCGGACGCTATCTCTACGATAGCGAATTCCTCATCGTGCCGCTTCACATCGGCCAGGAACTCTACAATCTCGGTGGCGGCGCACACGGACTGGCGCTGGCCACCACCGACCCCTATCTCGCCAACTCGGTGCGCGATGAGCTGAACGCTTCCCTCCCACGGCCGCAGTTTGCGATGAGCTGGATCGACATGAATAAACAAATCTTCGACGCGATCCGCATGGAGCGAAATGTCATGTTTTTTCTTCTGATGTTCATCATTTTGGTGGCGGCTTTCGGAATCATGAACACGCTCATCACAGTCACCGTGCAAAAAACCCGCGAGATCGGCGTCATGAAGGCGCTCGGGGCGCAAACGCATCAGATTATCGGAGTCTTTGTCGCGCAGGGAATGGTCGTCGGCGTATTTGGAACACTCACCGGCCTGAGCCTTGGAATCACGATGGTTCAATTCCGCAACGAGGTGAGTCGTTTTCTGTCGTCCGCATTTCACATCGAGATTTTCCCCGCCTCGGTTTACCAATTCAGTGAAATCCCCGCTGAGATCGTGCCCTCGGATGTCGTCCTGATCTGCGTAAGCGCCTTTGCCATCTGCTCGCTGGCTGCCCTAATCCCCGCTTGGTTCGCCGCCCGACTCGACCCGGTAAAGGCGCTACGGCACGAGTGATTTGACAAAATCAGCTACCTCTATTTGACTCACTTCATGTCCGAACCAGTCTCCGATCCTCAAGATCCACTCATCCGTGTCATTCTCGTCTCAGCCGCCGTGGCCGTCGCTGGGGGCATTCTCACCGCTGCTTTTGTGGTGACAGCGATGATCTCCGCGAATTTCAATTTTCTGAACTGGATGGAGTAGTCTCGCCACCGCCATCCGCAGCGGCGCAGAAGCAACTCCCCAGAAGAATCATCACTCCTGCCAGATAGACCCACATGAGGGCCAACATGAGTGCTCCCACGGATCCATAGATGGCGTTGTAGTTCACAACTTTTGCCACATAGTTTCCAAAGAGGCTCTGTCCAGCCTGCAGGGCTATCGCTACTGTGAGCGCAGCACCCCACACCTGACGGAAATAAATTCGCCTCCCGGGAGCCAGCATGTAGAGGGCGACGAGGGCATAAAAAACCAGTCCGCCTGCAAGGAAATAGCGACCTGTGGCGTAGATGAGTGTCATTTCGCCCGGCGTCGGCAGCGGGAGCATACCACCGAACCAAACTTGCGCGGCTAGCAGGGTTTTAAGGATCGCCTGCAAAATCGCGGGCACCACCAAACCCAATCCCAGCGCGCTGGCCACGACGCCCATCATGAGAAGATTTTTCACTGGTAGCTTCCACCACGGGAGCAATGTCCGGTGCCAAGCCCGGTTCACGCCTTGGACGAGAGCCTGAAAAAAACGCAACGAACTCCACACGAGCACAAGCAAGGAAGCCAAGCCCACGCCGCCACGCGCCCTCTGGAGTGACTCCGACATTTTCCACACCAAGTCCCGCTGCCCATCATCCATGGGAAAGATTTTTTCAGCCGCCGAAATCGCTGAAACCGGGTCCACAAACACCGAACCTACCGTGAGCAACAATGCCAAGAGCGGAAACAAGGAAAACAACGCATAGTAGGCAAACGAAGCTGCTCGCTGTTCCCCCTCGATCTCGCCAAAAAGCGAAACCGCCGCACAGGTCACACGCCATGGCTGTGAAAGAAAGGAAATCACGCAGAAAAAATTAACTCCGCAGACTGGATTTTGGACAGAATTAACGGAATGGAGGCGGTTCAGGCGCTTCGAGGGACTGGGCTTTTGCGAGCTTTCGGATGCAAGTGTCATCCACGGTCAGGACGAGTGTGCCCCCTTCGAAAAAACAAAAACGCGGGTAGTCCGAGGACTACTCGCGCCTTTCGTTGGAAGGAAATTTTCTAAAATTTCTTAGAGGGCGACTTCAACAGTGAGGGATTTTTTCTCACCATCTTTGGTTCCTTCTTTTTCCTTGGATTTGTCACCACCGCCGCATCCGCCGCCGGGGCAGGATCCAGCCATGACGGCCGATGCGGAGAAAGCGATGACTACTGCTGCGAGGAGTGCGATTTTTTTCATAAGGCTTAAAGGGTCGCGCCGCTGGGCGCGAAGTCAAATGGATTTTTCAGAAATTTCAAGCGCGGCTCATGTAAGTGCCATCAACGGTGCTAACCTTGATCAGTTCACCTTCCTTGATGAAGAGCGGAACATTGATGATCTTGCCGGTTTCGAGGGTGGCGGGCTTTTGAACATTATTTGCCGAGTCGCCGCGGATGCCTTCGGCGGATTCGATCACCTTGAGGACGACCGAGGATGGCAACTCGATCTGGGCAGGGCGACCTTCGATGCTGAGGACCTCGACCTTCAGGTTTTCGACGAGATACTGCTTGGAATCACCGATGAGCGACTCGTTGAGTGTGATTGTCTCATAAGTGGCGGGATCCATGAAATGGTAGCCCTGATGGTCGCTGTAGCTGAATTCGAGCGGTTGGCGGTTTACATCCACGACATCCACTTTTTCTGTGGAGGAGAAGCGGATATCAGCCGATTTACCGGTTCCGATGTAGCGGATGATGCACTGAACAAAAGCGCGAAGGTTTCCGGGCGTGCGGTGGTGGATGTCGAGAACGATGGCTGGGTTTCCGTTGTAGCGGATGGCCATTCCTTTGCGGAGATCATTGGCGGCTGGCATAAAGTGAGTTCCTAGTAATAAACCTGCACGGGCTTTTGACAAGGCACGAAATCAGCCTGCGGATAGCTCCTGACACGCTGCGTTCTTGGAAACATAATCGCGCATCAGCCCATGGGCGGGATTCCGGAGTTCGGGATCCTCCGAGAGCACCTCTAGGGCAACACGGCGCGCCTCCGCCATGATATCCGCATCCCTCAGCAAGTCGCCAAGCCCGAGGGATGGCAACCCAGTCTGGGCGGTGCCTAAAATATCACCCGGCCCGCGCAGCTGGAGGTCGGCCTCGGCAATCTCAAATCCATCCGATGTCTTTTCGAGAACCTCCAATTTTTCAAGAGCGGGGCCGGTGGCGCCGTCGTGAAGAAGAATGCACCAAGATTTCTCAGGTCCTCGGCCAATGCGGCCGCGAAGCTGGTGCATCTGGGAAAGGCCGAAGCGCCCGGCCTCTTCGATGATCATGATGGTTGCATTGGGCACATCGACTCCCACTTCAATGACCGTGGTCGCCACAAGCACGGAGAGACGACCCTCGCGAAATTCGCGCATCACAGCCTCTTTGCCCTCGGCATCGATTCTTCCATGAACGATGCCAACCGTGGCGGGAGCCAAGAGTGCCGTCCATTTTTCGAACTCGGCCGTGGCAGCTTTGACATCAAGTTTCTCCGATTCCTCGATGAGCGGATACACGATGTAGGCCTGCCTGCCTGCCGCCAATTCACCACGCAGGAAATCAACGATGGCTGGCAACTTTTCGACATCGCGCACAGCGGTGACAATGCGCCCGCGACCGGCAGGACGATTCTTTAAAATGGAAACATCTAGATCGCCATAAAGTGTCTGGGTGATCGTTCGAGGAATGGGTGTGGCCGTCATCACAAGCACATCGGGGGCATCCGCACGCTCGATCAGCTTGGTGCGCTGGAGGACGCCGAATTTGTGTTGCTCGTCGATGACAACCAGGCCCAGCTTCTCAAACTCCGCGCTCTCGAAGAGGAGTGCGTGCGTGCCGACGACCAGCGCGGGACCGCTTGGGTTCGAATCAAATAAATCCGGGGCTTTCAAGGAATCCTCCCGCCGCGAGGAGGTCCGTAACACCACCGGGATTCCGAGAGGATCCAGGATGCGGCGGAAGTTCAGATAATGCTGCTCAGCCAAAATCTGTGTGGGCGCCATCAGAGCCGCCTGCCACCCCGACTCGTGGGCTTGAATCATGGCCCGCAGAGCCACCATGGTCTTTCCGGAACCAACATCTCCCTGGAGGAGGCGGTTCATGCGGTGTGGAGCGGCCATATCGGTGGAAATTTCATCCATCACCACACGCTGCGAGTCGGTCAAAACAAAGGGGAGCGACTCCTCGACCCTCCGCCAAACAGAACCATTTCCAGGGCGCGCGAAGCCTCCGTTTTTTTTCACCGAGGCACGGCGCGAGCCGAGGATGAGCTGAATTCCAAAAAAGACATCCCTCACGAGCTGGCGTCTGGCCTCCTCGCACTCGGCCATATCCACGGGAAAATGAACAGCTCTCCAGACATCCGGCAAGAAGGGCGTTCCTCCCCTACCCTCTGGCCAGAGGCGGGGAATGGCGCTCAGATCGGTTTCCTGGAGAGCATGGTGGATGAGTTCGCGAAGAACATGGACAGGCAGGCCATCCCCCGCGCCGTGCACGGGTGTGATGCGGTCGAAGTGCAGGGAGACCCCACCTTCATCCTCGATGACCTCGAATTCCGGATGTTCGATCACCAGACGCTTCGAGCGCTCGCGGGGCTTGCCGTAAACAACGAGGCGATGACCACCGAGGATCATTTTTTGGACCCAGGGCATATTATACCAGCGAAGGGTGATGGGATTGCTCAGGATGCCTCCATTGTCATCCTCGAGAATCGCCTCAAAAATCCGGCGCGGGCCGAAGCGTTTGTAGCTCGTCTTTTTAACCACGCCATAGAGACAGACGGCCGTCTCCGAGGGGCTGTCCGGGAAGCGGTCGAACTTCCGGCGGTCCTCGTAGCGCCGTGGAAAATGGCGCAACAAATCCTCAAGCGTGAGCAGGCCCAAGCGCCGCAAAGCAGCCACGCGACTGGATGGAACCCAAGGCAACCCTTCCAGCGCCGTCGTGGGAGAAAGCTGGGTCATTCCGCGTGGCGCACCTCGACGATTCTCAACTGAGGCTCGGCCCGACCCTGCCAGACATTCCAGTCCAGCGTATAGGCAATATCCCACGGCGGTCGCGGCATGGCATTTACCGGGGCGTTGAAAAAGATAGCGGGAACGCGGCGACGACCGCACAGAAACTCGATCCACAGGTGTTTTTCCTTCATGACACGAGGCTCACCCGCCGGAGCCACGGCGCGCGAGAACATGACGGGCTGGGGATTGGAATTCCCAAAAGGCTCCAGTAAATCCTGCGACTCCAGCACCGAGGCGTCGATGTCTCCCAGCCCCAACTCGCAATCCAAGCGCAGGCGCGGTGATAGCATTTCCTCGTTGGCAATCGATTGGGCTGCGGTCTCAAAAGCCTCTCGAAATGCGGGCAGACTCGACTCGCTCAAGGAAATACCTGCCGCCATGTCGTGACCGCCAAATTTCTCCAAGTGCCCGGCACAATCGCGGAGCATCAACACCAAGGGAAGCCCCTCGATACTGCGTCCACTGCCTTTGCCCGCCCCCGAATCGTCAAATCCTATAATAAAAGTTGGACGGTGGTATTGCCGCATGATGCGCGAGGCAACCACACCGAGAACGCCGATGTGCCAATCCCGACTGCCGGCGACGATCGAAGCCTGGGTGTCGGGATTGAAATTTTTGGCGACCCATTCCTCGGCATCGCGAACGACATGACGCTCCACGCCCTGGCGCTCGCGGTTATGGGCATCCAGCCCCTCCGCGAGACGCTCGGCCTCGGCAGGGTCATCCGCGAGCAGAAGCTGAAGAGCCTCCATGGCAGGCCCGAGACGACCGGCAGCATTGATCCTCGGCCCCATGCGAAAGCTGATATCACTCGCTTTGACCGGCGTGGAGACATCCGCCACACGCTGGAGGGCGGCCAATCCCGCCCAGCGGGTATGCTCCATTTGCCGGAGGCCGTGGCTGACAAAAATCCTATTCTCCTCCACAAGCGGCACGATGTCGGCGACGGTGGCCAGCGCCACTAGGTCAAGATACTCCTTCAAATCGAGACCTTCAATCGGGCGGGCCTTCAAAATAGCGTGGGCGAGTTTGAAAACCACGCCGGCACTGCAGAGATAATGAAAGCCTGCGCCGCACTTGGGATTCACGAGCGCCACGCAGTCTGGGCGTTCGGCACCTGGTTCGTGGTGGTCGAGGACAATGACATCCACCCCACGCCGACGAAGTGCGGCAACTTCCCTCACCGAAGTCGTGCCGCAATCTACCGCCAGCAGCAATTGCGGCGCGTGCATTTCCAGGCAACGCTCAACCCCGGCCTCGCTGAGACCATAGCCCTCCTCGGCGCGCAGAGGCAGAAAGCATGGGACGGTCATTCCACAGGCTGTAAAAAAACGCGCCAGAATCGCCAGCGAAGTGATGCCGTCCACATCGTAGTCCCCGTAAAGAACGACCTTCTCGCGGCGATCCATCGCAGCCAGAATCCTTGCCACGGCTGCCTCCATCTCTGGCAAATGCTCTGGAGCGCTCAAGGAACGCAGGCGTGGTTTGAGATAGGCCTCGGCGGACATTCCATCGGCAACCCCGCGTTTCAAAAGCAACTCGGCGAGGAAATCCGGCACATCCGCTTCGCGCCTGACCCGCGAGAGCAACGAGGCATCCGATGCCGCAGGAAAGATCCAACGCTTTTGCATCGCCACCTCTTAGACTGAAGCCCGGCCTGTTTTGCGTAGAAGACGGCGCTGAAGTTCTTCGAGGCGAGCGACAGTCGGTCCCCACGAAAAATCCGTCTCGCGCACGCGCTGCGAAAGAATTTCCCATTCTCCAACGGGCAGAAAGAGCGCTCGCTTCACGACATCGGCGAGTGCGGCGACCGAGTGACGATGAAAGACAAGGCCGTTCCCAGAACCGGTGACAGGATCAAAGTCCCTCACCAAATCCAGAAGGCCAGGGCAATACTCCAAGACGGGAACAAGACTGTTCCTCATTGCAGCAGCCACAAACGCGCTCCGCGGTTCCAAAGGCCCTGGAACCAGGACAAAATCCCCCGCCGCCAAGACGCGGGCAAGGAGCCCCCCATCGACCTCTTGCAAATGCACAAGGCGCTTGGAATGACGCCGCAGGGCGATATCGAGAGCCTCGGTGGATTCATCGGCCACCGGCCCCAGCAAGGCTACACAAAAGTCCGGCGAGGGAATCAAATCCAGAGCCTGCAAGAGCAGATCGATGCCCTCACCGCCTGAGGAAATCGTATCCACCACAAAAATACGGGCCGACTTGGGATCGGAAGAGGGGAAGAATTCGCGACGCGCGGCAACTCGCAATTTGGCGTCAGCCTTCACAACAGGCAGATCCTTTTCATCAAATCCAAACGCGATGGCCTCCAGCTTTGCCGAATGCTCGCGAAGCACATTTTCGAGACCGCATCCATGCACCGGCGTTTGGGCCTCCGCCAGGAAACGCCCGCCTGGAAGCGCAACGGCGTCTGCAAAAACGATCCCCGCCTTGAGGAAGTTCATGCTGCCGTAGAATTCCAACCCATCCGCTGAAAAAAAGGAGCCCGGCAGATTGGTGAATGCAAAGTCATGGCTCCAGAAATTGCCTTGATAATCGAGCGAGAACGGTGAGAGCACCGTGGGAATGGGCAGTTTTTGATCCCGAATGAACACCGCCGCCATCGCTGCCTGCCAGCCGACGAGGTGAACGGCATCCGGCAGGTTGAGACGCGCGAGTTCTGTCACGCATTTGGAAAAGAAAATGAACCGCGCTGCATTGTCCTGATAGTCACGGCCATCAACGCCATAGAGTCCGGTGCGGTCGAAATACTCTTCGCGCTGAATGAAGCGCAGTTTGACTCCCTTGGGTCCGGCGGCTTCCCAGACTTCACAGGACAAATTTTCCGAACCGACCGGGACCGAGAACCTCGTCTTGGAGCGTTTCGCCCCGAGAGCCTTGTTTTCCCTGATGCAGCGGAAGAATGGAAGAACGACGGTGACCTCGTGACCTGCAGCACCAAGGTGGGCGGACAATCCCTCAACAAAATCCGCAAGCCCCCCAGAATTTGAAATGGGGGACATTTCGCTGGCCGCAATGAGAATCTTCATGACTGCATCCTGCAAAACCCCGGACCAGGAAGTCGATGGAAAACAAAAAACCCCGCCGAAGCGGGGTTTTCCTAAAAACTAAAACCGAAGAATTACTTACCGGCTTTTTCTTCGATGTATTTGATCACATCGCCGACGGACTGGAGCTTTTCTGCGTCCTCATCGGGAACTTCAACCGAGAATTCTTCCTCGAAGGCCATGACGAGTTCAACAGTATCGAGCGAGTCGGCTCCGAGGTCCTCAATGAAGGAGGCTGTGGGCGTCACTTGTTCGGCGTTCACTCCGAGTTGCTCGACGATGATATCTTTTACTTTTTCTTCGATGGATTTTTCAGACATGTGATTGAATTGGATTGCGGGTTGTGAGTAATAAGCGGCCTTTCATTTTGCAACAAGAAATTTGATGCAACTCAGAAGGCGCGCGCCAAACTTGCTGATGCCACAAATAGGTCAAGCGCATTTTTCCATGAAGCCATACGTTTTCGAAAGTTCCACGCCGGTCGCAACAAGTCCTGAAGCTCTCTATGAATTTCATGAGAATCCAGGAAACATGACGCTTATTGCGCCCCGTTCACTGGCCGTGCAGGAAATCATCTGCCAGAAGCAAGCCAAGGCCGGTGAAACATTCCGCATCCGAGCCACGCAGTTCGGGCTTCCGATCCGGTGGACCGGGCAATGGGAAAAAACCGAAGCGCCGAACCTGCTTGTGGACACAGCTCTCAGTTCGCCATTCGCCATCTGGCGGCACAGTCACATCTTCAGCCCACATCCCGAAGGAGCCCTGCTGACCGACCGTGTCGAGTATCAACTGAAGGGCGGGGTAGCTGGGCGAGTCGTATCGCGTTGGATTTTGCCGCTGGTATTTGGCGGGATGTTCCGCTCGCGCCACGATGCGACTCGGCGGCATTTCAGCAATCAATAGCAGCGCTCGGGAATCAGCCTGCCACGAGGTTGCGTGAGCCTTCCGACGAAGCGCTCCCAAGTCTCCTGGCCAGCCAGAATTTCAATTTCCACTCGCATATAAAAAACCGGCACCTCGGGGTTCATGAGGCGGGGAATGCGCACAGCATCTTTCTCAGTGGTGAGCACGGCATCGAGATTCCTGCGGGCGCAGCGGCGGATGAACCGGTCGATCTCCTTCACGGAGTAGCGGTGGTGGTCGGCGTAGCTCTGCGTGAGCTCCAACTCGGCGCCAAGCCCACGCAGTGCGGACTCGAAACTCTCGGGCACGGCGATGCCGCTGAGGGAGCCGATTTTCAACCCTTGCAAAAACTCAAGCGGCTTGACCTCACCGGTGGAGAAATTACGCAGATGCTTCGGGCGATGAGTGCACTCGATGATCTCGGCGGTGCGATTATAGCGGCGGATTCTTGAGATGATGGTCGAGTTGTCGCTCCCGTCGCACTTAGTGAGAAAAATGTGGGTGGCCCGGCGGAGGTTCTCCGGAGGCTCGCGCAGAGTTCCGCGTGGCAGCATATATTCGTTGCCAAAGGGAGCCTGACGATCAATCAAAACCACCTCGAGACCGTGCCGCATTTTTACATACTGGAAGCCATCGTCTAGGATGAGGACATCCGAGCCGAATTCCTTGATCGCGTAAATCCCACTCTTCACGCGGTCGCGATCCACCAGCACCACGACACCGCGCAGATTGTTCGCGAGCATGAAGGGCTCATCACCCGCCGTGCGGGAATCCAGCAGTAGGGAAACCCCATCTGAAAGCACACGGGGCACGAAGAGTGATTTTCGGCGAGTGAGTTTATCCGCGAGCCTCAAAAAAAACGGACGCGGCACGCTTTTATAGCCCCTGCTTAAAATAGCGACCCGGCGACCGCCCTCTTGCAACGCCCTCGCCAGCATTTCCACAACGGGGGTTTTGCCAGTCCCGCCGACGGTGAGATTCCCAACACTGATGACGAGACATCCGTGCGAGTGGCTCCGAAAAATACGCCCTCGGTAGAGCGCCAGGCGGGCTTGCACAATGGCGAGGTAGATTTTTGACAACCCCGAGAGTATACAGCGCAGCGCCCCAGCCCGCCGCCCATAGCGACGGTCCAGAATGACATCCATCGCGAAGGACTCGAGTCCCTCGATCCAACGCCTCATGCGATTTTCACCCCGGCATTGTCAGCGCGCAGCACGATGGCGCAGGCCGATTCGAGTCCGCAAGCCGCGATCATGGCATTCGCCACCTTGTCCGGCCGACGAAGCGCCGCGCAGGCAATCGTCGATCCGGCTCCGCTTAACCATCCACCGAGCGCACCGGCTTGGCATCCGGCGTCAATGACATCATCGAGAAACGGCATGAGTTTGGCGCGGTAGGGTTGGTGCAGGCGATCTTCAAAACAACCCACCAGTTTCCGGTATTCGCCGCTGGCAAATGCCCCGGCGATGGCCGCCGCATTTCCAACTGAGAGAGCGGCATCGGAAAGCGAGATTTTTGCTGGAAGAACGCCACGCGCCTTGGAAGTCTCCAACTCCATATCGGGAATCAGAAGCACAAAAGCGAGTTCCTCACCGACCGGATAGCGCTGCAATGGACCGGACTTGGGCGCGATGCAGAATCCACCGAAAGCTCCAGGCGCGGCATTGTCGGGGTGACCCTCCAATTCCGCGCAGAGTCTGAAGATGCCCTGACGGTCGAGCGGCTTGCCAACCAGGACATTGAGACCATGAAGCACGCCAAGTCGCACAGTGACGCTACTACCCAACCCGCGTGATCTCGGCACATCGCCCTCCACGCTCCAGTGGAAATCAAATTTCTTCAGCCCCGAGGTCTGAAAAAACAAATCCGCCGCTGCGCTCGCCATATCACCAGGCTCAGCTGCTCTACCGCGCTCCACGGTGGTCGTATTGTAAATACGCAGGGCGATTCCCATGGCATCAAAACCTGGCCCCAGATTTGCCGTTGTGGCTGGCACTCGCACTCGAACGCTTTTCATTTCCCAAGCATTCTCGAAAAAATCCGCATCAGGCAACGACAAACCCGAAAAGCAGTGTTTGCATCCGGCCATTTTTTGTAGCACAATCTCCCCCCACAAATCTGGCATGGCAAACGATCAATCAGCTCCCCAAAATGAAGTGATGAACGGCGACGAGGCGGCAATCTTCCTCAAAATGCCTAAATCCACACTCCTGAAACTCTGCAGCGAGGGGCAGTTGCCCGGAGTGAAAGTGGGGCGCCAATGGCGATTCAACCGCTTCGCTCTGGAAAATTGGATGAGCGAACGTGATGGCGAGACCTCCAACCTGCCGGAAGAATCAGTCGGCGAACCAGTCGATATCGATTTTCCCGCCAAGCTTCAAAAAGCCGAATCCACAGTCGCCCGGCAAATCAAGCCAGTGGTCGAAGAAATGGTCGGATCTGTGGGAGATGATGATTTTGATTCTGTTGGCGAAGTGCGCGAGATTGACGAATTCGGTGGTGTCAGCGAAGTGATCGAAGAACCAGAAGAAGAGGAGGCTCCAGCCAAACCAACTGCAAAGGCCACCCGCAAAACAACTGCCCGCTCGACGTCAGCTCTCGAGCTCATGGCGCAAATCTCCGAGAAATCACAGAGCAAAAAATCTTCCAAACCGGCACCCGCCGCGAAGGAACCAAAGATTCGCAAAGCGGTTCAGCCCTCAACATCTTCCCGCCCGGCATTCCGCGAGACAACCCGCGAGAACTCATCCGACTCGGATGCTGTGGAAATATCGCGTCCCTACAACAAGCCAGGTGCTGTTCCGCTCCCTCCATCACGAGGTGGTGACCGCTCGGGTGGAGGCATGAACGCCTTTCGGAAACTTGCTTACTGGGTTGTGATTCTGGTCGTTCTTGGAGCCGCAGGATTTGGCATCAAAGAACTCCTAAACCCCGGCGAGCCTGCCCCCTCGCCACTCGCAAAGCCAAAGCCACAAGCCAACCTGCCCGTTCTCCCAGAATTTCAGGCTGTTTATAAGCACAACGACAACGAGGAGTCTTCAAAGGAAAACTTCTCCATACCGCAATCAGCAAGCGCTTCCGCCGCTCCGATGCCTGCATCTGTGACTGAGTCGATTGGCACCCCCACGCCCGCTCCGATTGCTCTCGTTGAGGCGCCGACGCCCAAGCCTGTGACACTCACGCCGGAAGTGCCCGCCCGCACCGCTCCGATTGCACAAGTTGCAGCTGCGCCTCAGGTAGACCAGAATCTGGAAGCCATCAACCGCCTCCTTCCTAGCCTTATGGAACTCCCAGGCTGTGTGATCACAAGCAACAAAAACGAAATCCGCATCAAGTTTGAAGAAGGCATCTTCGCCTCCGGACTAAAAGTAGACAAGAAAGGCCGCGAGCAACTCGCCGTCACTGGGGCAATGATCGCCAAGAACGCTCCCGACTTCTGGCTCATCATCGAAGGCCAGACGGACGGCACGGCGATGCGCCAGCAATCACCTTTCCGCGACAACTATACGCTGGGACTCCGCCGCGCCGTGGCTGCCACTGAAGTGCTGCGCGAGGATGCCAACTTTCCACCAGAGCGCCTGCTTGTGAGTTCAACAGGCGGCATGACACAGCCTTTCACAAGCGATGTGCCCAATGCCGCTGCACGCAACCGCACGGTCATTCTCCGCCTCGTTCCCAAGACAGGCCCCGTTCCTCCTTCGATCGAGTAGAAAGTTTTTCAGGAGCTGCTACTCCGCAAGCTCGGCGATTTCGCGCAGAACCATCTTCATCTGGTCGGGGTGGATGCCTGGATGGATGGAGAGAATCCTAGCCATGAGGCCTGTGGCCACTGGAGCGGAAAAACTCGTTCCGGCAATACTGCGCATGGATTTATCCTTCCAAGGCAGACGGGCTCTGACTCCTCCATAAGCAGCGAACTCGACAAGAGATCCTGAGCGTCTCTGGATTTGCCCGCTCAAAACTCCAGCAGAGGAATCCACCGCCACCACGCTTGAAAAATGCGCTGGCCAGACCCGCACGGATGATCCCCCGTTATTGCAAGCAGCGACGATATGAACGCCAGCGAGGTAGGCAGCATCGATCCAGGACTTGAAAGACATCACGGTAAATGGCGAACCACTCGCGCCAAAGCTGCAGTGGATGATATGATAACCACGTGCTATGGCCTCCAGTGCCGCTCGGCGAATGATCTCATCACGCCCGTAAGCCTGGCCACCAAGAACGCGAAAGCTGCCGATTGTGGCACGTGGCGCTCCATCAAGGAGCACCGATGCCACAGCCGTTCCATGGCCGAAGAAATCCACCCCCCCGGCATCTTTTGGAGACTCGCCATTTCCCGCAGTCGCAAAACAAAGATCGTCATCAAAGTCGGCATCCTTGAATTCGGGATGGAGCCTTTCGATACCGGAATCAAGCACTGCTACTCTTACACCCCGACCGTCTCCACGCTGCACGACCTCGGGAAAGTCATGCCCAAAAATGGCTCCGTTCATGAGACGGTGGTTGAGCCGACTTGCATTCCAACTCCAGCGAGTTGCGAATCCATTAACTCACTCCACAGCGTGGCAGCCTGAGAGAGCGTTTCAAAATCGGAATGCGCAAAAGTCTCCTTGTGTTTTTTTTTGGAACTCACCTCGAAAAGAACAGCGGAAAAAACTCCCCGGCACCGATGTGCAAAAAAGACCGGGATAGCAATCATGGCCTTTGTCTTTGCGCCAAGACGTGAATCGACATCTGGGCAATATTCGCTCCGGCGTCCAACTTCAGCTTCGCATATCGAGTCCTCGGTAAAAAAAACCATACTGATCAAGCCCGAGCTCAGTGGTTGTCGGATCTGACTGAGAAAAAGTTCGGCATGTTCCCCAATACTGAAACAGGGGCGGAGGTCGCGTTTCAGATCGTCAACCAACCAGAGCGCTCCTTGATCCGCATCGGTGGCTATCACCGCGTCGCGTAGCAAATCAAATCCCACGGCGCATGGCCATTCGCTCCACTCGCCCCGGCAGATCGCGCCGGCTTGCGCATCCATCCAGGCTTCCAGCACAAAGCCGGTTCCCAGAGGGAAGGGACCACCTTCGGGCAATATCGCGACAGGGATGCTCGGACGCGGGATTTCAGAGATTTCATTCTTCATTCCGAAGCCTCCCGGGTGTCCTTCTTGGATTCTTGGAGAAGTGAGGCAAGCCGAGCCACAGCGGCAGGATCGGACCTCAGCCTGCCGAAGAGCTCTTGCACATCGTCAGGGGCGAGACGACCTGAAGCCATTTTTTGCATGGTTTCGTTGATTTCCTCCTCATCAGAGCGACTAGAAAAACAGGCCAGCGACTCGGCTCGTAAAAACATATCGAGAAGAAACTCGAACGGGGCATCGTCGGGGTTTGATTGAAATAAAAGAGCATCCATCATTTGTCAGAGTGTTTCGCGCATTTGCCCGCAAACTTGGATCAATTCGTCCCAACTTGGCACCTCACTTCTGTCCACATCGCGGAGCAAAGATTGAACTTTAAGCTTCAGGTCGGACCGTAGCGAGGAGAGGTGGCGACTCATTTTGGTATCCGACCACGCAAGAGATCTCGCAAGAATACGCTGATCCACTTTGTGGCCATGCACCAGGTGGAGGAGCACTGCGTCCGTGGCTGATAGGGCTTGGAAAGCCTGAATCAGGGCTGAGCGCAAGGCTTCGAAAAGACACTCATCTTGGACGTGGGTCTCAATCCACCCCTCCCCTGCCGCCAAGGCCTCTTGGAGATCTGAGGCGATGGCGCGATCCATTTTTTGTCCACGCATAAAATCATGATATCGGTTTCTGGCCACTGCACTCATCCAAGTGGCGAGAGAGCTGCGTGCCTGATATTTGTAAATCAGGGGCGGGCGACTAAGTGTTCCAACCAAACAATCGCTCAAAACTTCGACCGCCAGAGTTTCCGCCTCGAGCAGAGACGCGCCCAAATTCTGGAGGTATCCTCGAAGCAAAGGAAAAAACTCCGAGTAGAGGCGTGAGAGTTCTTCCATGTCCCCCCTGCGGCAAAGGTCGAGACTTGTTTCGATAGAATCTTGTTCGGGGGTCATATTAGGGCGACCTTCTAGCTTAAGGCGTCCGCGTTTGAAAATAGAATTACTGGCTTTTTTCGATGGGCCACAGAAACTGTCTTTCTAGTGAGCTTGATGGCTCTGGCAAGAAGGCAATGAACTTTGAAAACAATCCCGATGCGCCATTTACCTACTTGCTGGAAGTGGCCACCGAGGAAGTAGAAAAAAACCGCTCCGAGCTACCTGAGCCACTTCGCGACGCTCTGAGCGAGGTGGCCATGGTGCTGGAGGAATTCCCCTCGCCGGCACATGAGGCAGATGGCGTGGACAGCGACCAACTTGGCCTCTTCGAAGGCGCGGATGCCACAGATCCGACAAGCCCGCAAATGCCGAGGATCGTGCTGTGGCTAGGAAATCTCTGGGATATGTGTGAGGCCAAGGAGGACGCCTATCGCGAGGAAGTGCGCATCACATTCCTCCATGAACTCGGCCACTACTTGGGACTCGACGAGGGCGACCTCTCCGAGCGTGGTTTGGAATAAAGCTGGGGCGGTCAGTCCCGCCGACACTCCAGAATCCGTGCGGTGTATTTCGCCAGCATATCGCACTCGAGATTGATCGTGTGCCCCGCTTCGAGAGCGCCGAGGTTTGTCACTGCGGCCGTGTGGGGAATGATCCAGACTGTAAAGGCGTCGCTGCCCACTTCCGCCACGGTGAGACTCACCCCATTGATGGCCACAGAGCCTTTATAAGCGAGATAGCAGGCAAACTCCGCAGGCATTTCAAAGTCCAAACGCACATCCGCACCCTGCCGCTGAGCGGATCGAACCTTCGTGGTGGTATCCACATGCCCCTGCACGAAATGCCCACCCAAGCGTCCATCTGCGGCCAGCGAGCGCTCGAGATTCACCCCTGCTCCGGGAGTGAGCGATTCCAGATTCGTGCGTCTCAGGGTTTCCATAAGTAGATCGAATTCCATAACCCCATCCAAAGCGTGCGTCACAGTGAGGCAACATCCATTCACAGCCACACTGTCACCAATACGCACCGTATCGGAAATGTGCGGAGCGCGGACCGCCAATCGAGCCCCCTCGGCGCCGATCCTCAGCCACTCGCAGCACCCCATTTCCTCAACAAGTCCAGTGAACATGCCGGCGACTATCCATCCCCCCGCTCCCCCCATGCAAATCAAATCCCCACCCACCGCAAAATCGCTCGCATCAAGGCGCCAACGCAAAATTTTGCCAGCATTTGGAGATATGCGAGGTAGGCGGATCTGGTTTGCCGATGGGCGAGGCTGTGTTAGACACGGCCTACCATGTTGAAGCCCATTTTTTTTGCGCGCCGACTTATTTTTGCCGTCTTGATTTTCTGGGGTTCCTTGGCGGCCTGCTTGCATGGCGCGGACTTGGCTGGGCAGGAGGCGGGTTTCCCCACGCCTCTGGAAAATTATGCGGATGCACAGGTGCAGGGAGTGGGAGCAAAGCTGCTCGGCCGAATTCAAGCGGATCCGTTCAATCTGGTGGCGACGCTCATTTTTTTTGCGGCGATCGTGCACACCTTTCTTGCGGCAAAATTCCGCGGCGTCTCGCACCGGTTTGAGCTAGAATGCGGAGGCCTACTGGCCGGGGGCGGGACGGTGGATTTGCGTCAGCTGGACAGGAAGAAATTCCTCTCCGTGGTTTTTCATTTTCTCGGAGAGGTGGAGGCGGTCTTTGGCATCTGGCTTATTCCGCTTGGGCTTGCGATCCTCGTAATGAAGGGTCCGGGCGTGGCGTCGCACTATTTAAGCGGAGTGAACTTCACTGAGCCGATTTTTGTGGTGATAATCATGGCCATCGCCAGCTCGCGGCCGATTCTGCACTTCGCCGAAGGTTCGCTGAAAAAATTTGCCGACTTCGGCAAGGCGACCCCGGCCGCATGGTGGTTTGCCATTCTCACGATCGGTCCTCTTCTCGGCTCCTTCATCACAGAACCCGCCGCCATGACGATCTGCGCCCTGCTGCTGGCGGGAAAATTCTACAAACTGAATCCCTCGATGAACCTCCGCTATGTCACGCTGGGATTGCTTTTCGTTCATATTTCGATTGGCGGAACGCTCACGCATTTCGCGGCACCTCCCGTCGTGATGGTGGCGAGCAAGTGGAACTGGGACACACCTTTCATGCTTCTCCACTTCGGCTGGAAAGCAGCTGCCTGCATTCTGATCTCAAACACCCTCGCATTCGTTATCTTCCGGCGGGAACTCCTCTCGATGAAGACGCCTCTCGCGCACGCAGGGGACAAAGACCCTCGAGTTCCTGTCTGGATCATTCTTTGTCATCTCCTCTTCATTGGATTTGTCGTTTACACCGCCCACTATGCGGCAATGGTGATTTTTACATTCATGTTCTTTCTAGCATTTGTCGCCGCCACGGAGCGGAACCAAGATGCCATAGATCTGCGAGGACCAGTGCTTGTGGGTTTTTTCCTGGCGGGCCTTGTCATCCATGGAGGTTGCCAGCAGTGGTGGATCGAGCCGGTGCTCACAAGCTTGAATCCGACACAACTCCTCCTCGGATCGACCGCTCTCACGGCATTCAATGACAATGCAGCGATCACTTATCTGGCATCGCTCGTGCCCGGATTTTCCGATCATGCGAAACTCGCCGTCGTGGCGGGTGCCGTGGCGGGCGGCGGGCTTACCGTGATTGCCAATGCCCCGAATCCGGCTGGCCAGTCGATTCTGCAATCCCACTTTGGCGAGAACGGCGTGAGCGCGCTGAAACTTTTCCTCGCAGCGCTCATTCCAACTGTGATCTGCGTGGCGGTTTTCCTTCTGCTACTCTGAACCCTCAGTGTTTCGGAGCCTTCACCGTGCCAGCCTCGAAATCATCGCGGCGGCGCTGGATGATGCGGTTGCCGATCTCAAGGACCATTTCCTCGAGGAGGAGCCTCAGGTGGCTGCCCGCGCGAAAATCCGAAGGAGCGATATTTTTTACACGGTCTGCATGGGTGCAGAGTTGGTAGCACTTTTTGAAACTTGTGCGCGTGGGGTCTTCGGGATTGTAAACGGCAATCGCCTGACCACCGTTGCGCCGCATGACCGTGAAACACGGCACATCAGTGGGTCCGTCGCCGACATAAATCATGTTCTGAAAAGGAACTGGCCGCAGCGCGGGATCCATGTGGTCATTCACATCCTGATCGAGTTCCAGCATGCCTTTGTTGATGCGGAATAGAAACTGGGTCTTCTGGGTGTGGCTGATTGCGCGTTTGGGAAATGTGATGCGGTCGTGCTCATCGGTGGCGAATTCACAGCCGAAAATCTTGCGCACATACGGCGCGAGGCGGCTTCCCTCAATGAGTTCCTTCATGCCAGAGGACACGATGTAATGCTCGACGCGGATTCCATGTGCGGCGTGCTCCGGGGTGATGAGCGTGTTTTTCAAGTCCTCAAACATTTCCGGTAATCCCGGGTAAAATGTGAGCCGCTCACCCAGTTCGCGGAGGCGAGCATTTGTTGGACGGTCGATCTCAAGGCAATCGAGGAGGACTTTCATATAGGCCAATTCGTGGTCGTAGCCTTGGTTTTGAACCAACTCGGCGCATCGCTTCCAGAAATGGGAGGGATCGATTCCAAAAACTGGGAAAATCGCCTCCTCCTGCATGTAGATCGGTGAGAGGGTCTGGTCGTAGTCGTAAACAATCGCAATCGTGTTCTGCGGAACGCTCATAATTTTAGGATGCTTCAAACAGATAGCCGGAGAGTTGGCGACGAGAATCTGGCGACAGATTCCGCCTACATCTCAAACCGCTCGTGCTGACGGGGCGGGTGGTCATCCGGAATTCCCCTGCTCCTCCGCCACGCGAGTAGCCAACGGGCATGTGCGATCTGTTGTTCGAAAGTCGGCGAGGGATGGCTTTTCAAAAACGCCTCATCAGCTGCAGTGATTTCTGGAAGATCAAAAAAATCCCCGCCGGATCGCTCAGAGGACGGAGCGGAGGATGAGATTTCTGATTTCTTCGTTGGCATAGCGGTCGAGGGTGCCTTGAAACTCTTGCCCCTCAATATCGATCTTGCAAAGAGAAACGAGATTCAAGATGTCGAGCAAGTCTTTGCCTTGCCTCAAGCGCCCAGGATTCTTCATGGCGTGCATTTTCAGGGAAATCAGATGAAGAGGTTTGGGCAAGTTCAGCCGTGCAGTTCCAATGAGGCACTCCACCCGTTCGGCGTAGAGTTTTTGAAATGTCTCCGGGGCAACAAGCATGACATCCATCGGAAACAGAGCAGGGTCCGGAGGCTCCAGCCTGACAAAATTATCTGTCTGCCCGATCCACTTGTAGCCGATGGACTCGAAGCCAGAGCGCCAAGAGGGGAAGCAATCCACCGCGATCAGAAAATCCACATCGAGGGTTGTCCTGTTATATCCGTAAAAATTCACCGCATGGCCACCTATCAGAAGAACGGGGAGTCCCAGCTGCTCGCTGAGGTTCCCAACACTTTCAAAGATATCCATGGGGGGGGTGTCGCTGCGAAATCTCCAGACTACTTCGCCAAGCCAAACGCCGCGTGGGCGAGCTTGGCGGCATGTTCGATCTGGGCTTCGTCAATGATGACGGCAATTTTGATTTCGGAGGTGGAAATCATTTGGATGTTCACCCCGCCGTGGCCGAGGCATTCGAAGAGTGTGGCTGCGACCCCCGAGTGGGAGCGCATGCCGATTCCGACGACGCTGAGCTTGGCGATGCCACTTTTTTTGATCACCTCTCCGGCGCCGACTTCCTTAGCCACGCGGTCGATGACGGCTCCAAGCTTTTCGAGTTCATCGGCGCCCATCGTGAAGGAAATGTCGGTCGATCCGCTTACGGAGACATTTTGGACTATGACATCGATGATCACATTCGCCTCGGAGAGTGCTGTGAAAATGCGGGAGGCTGTGCCGGGTTTGTCAGGCACTTGGGTAATGGTGACCTTAGCTTGTTTGCGCTCGAGGCTGATGCCGCGCACGACGACGTTTTCGAGTCCGATAGATTCTTCTTTCACGATGGTTCCCCTGTTGTTGTTAAAACTGCTGCGCACCTCAAAAGGCACTTTGAATTTTTTAGCGAATTCGACCGAACGGGATTGCATGACCTTGGATCCGCTACTGGCCATTTCGAGAAGCTCGTCGTAAGCGATCACATCGATCTTCTTGGCATCCGGCACCACCCGCGGGTCGCAAGTGTAAACGCCATCGACATCCGTGTAGATCTCGCACATGTCGGCCTTGAGCGCCGCCGCGATGGCGATAGCGGTGAGGTCGGAGCCTCCTCGGCCGAGCGTGGTGATCTGACCCTCGAGCGTCTGGCCTTGGAATCCGGCGACGATGCAAACATTGCCCTCTTCAAGAAATTTCCGGACCTGCCGGGGGGCGATGTTGGAAATTTTCGCCTTCATGTGAACACCACTCGTGATGATTCCCGCCTGCGCACCAGTGAGCGAAACCGCCTTCCCGCCAAGCGCATTGATTGCCATCGCAGTCAGGGCGATTGTGGTCTGCTCGCCGGTGGCGAGGAGAACATCCATTTCTCGTTCAGCGGGTGAGGGAGAGACTTCCTTGGCGAGTTTGATCAGACCATCTGTGACTCCTGACATGGCTGAAACCACGACGACCACCGAGTTTCCCGCCTGCTGGGTCGTGAGAACGCGCCTTGCGACATTTTGAATCCTCTCGGGATTCCCGACCGAAGTGCCGCCGTATTTTTGAACAATCAGTGCCATGGTAAAAAATCAGCCTTGATCAAGAACCGCACGCACTGAGGCGAGGTTGGAATCCGCCTCAGCCGGGGTGAATCCCCCGAACTTCACAGCGGTTTCGGTATCCTTGAGGCCGTGGCCGGTAACGGTGAGAACGACCTTAGATCCTGTGCGCAAGGCGGAGGCGAAAGGACATGAGCTGCAACGCGCATTCGATTGGCACTTTAACAATCCAGCCACGCTGGCGGCGCTCGCGGGTTCGACAAAGATGCCTTCATTAGCAGCCAGCCAAGCTTGCGCTGCGAGGATTTCCTCGTCTGTAACGATATCGATGCAACCGCCGGATTCACTCACGGCGTTGTTCGCAGCTTGCCAACTCGCTGGGTTGCCGATGCGGATGGCCGTTGCAATGGTGTCGGGTTTTTCGATGGGTTGATTGAAGAAAATCGGGGCCGAGCCAGCGGCTTGGAAGCCGACCATTTTCGGGAGACGCGTGGAGCGTCCGGCGGCGTGGAATTCGCGATAGCCCTTCCAGTAAGCGGTAATGTTTCCCGCATTTCCGACGGGCAGGATGTGAATATCCGGCGCGTCACCGAGATCATCGATGATTTCAAAAGACGCAGTCTTCTGGCCCTCGATACGGTGCGGGTTGATTGAATTCACGATCGCTACGCCGTCGATGCCGCCGAACTCCCGCACGATGCGCAAGGCGTCGTCGAAATTTCCACGGATCGCCACAACCTTAGCACCATAGACAAAAGCCTGCGCCAGCTTGCCGATAGCGATTTTACCGGCAGGCAAAATCACGGCACACTGGATTCCCGCGCGAGCGGCATAAGCTGCGGCAGCAGCGCTGGTGTTTCCCGTGGAGGCACAGATGACCGTCTTGGCCCCGTCTTCCACCGCTTTTGAAATAGCAACCGTCATGCCGCGATCTTTGAAAGACCCAGTGGGATTGAGTCCCTCGAACTTTAAATAAACTTCGGCGCCGACTTTTTCACTGAGGCGCGGCGAATGGATGAGCGGCGTCGAGCCCTCGCTGAGCGAGATCACCGGCGTGGAATCGCTCACGGGCAGAAACTGCCGGAAGCGATGAATCACACCTTTGTCATTAAGCGGCTCGTTCACGAGAAGACCTCCATGTGAAACAGGAGAGGCGTTCCTTTGACACAAGGAAGGGATGCCAACTCGTTAGCAGTTTTTTTCATCGATCCGTAGGGTGCATCGTGAAGAGTGAGAATGAGAGGCACGGAGCCATCCACCAAACCCTCTGGTTGGATCACCGAGAGGATGCCGATGTCCGCTTTGGCCAAGGTGCCGGCGATCTGTGCCAGCACGCCCGGGCGGTCCTCCACGCCAAGACGCAGGTAATATTTTGAAATTGTATCGTCCACCGGCTTGCAGCGCCCGTAAAGATCATGAGAGGTGAAGCCTACGCAGCGACGAGGGGACTGCATTGAAGCCGCAGCCTCCGCGAGATCGCCAAGAACGGAACTGGACGTCGGATCCTGCCCCGCCCCGCGTCCGTAGAAAAGAGCATCACCGACCACATCACCTTTCACGGCGACGGCATTGAAGACGCCATTCACCGAAGCCAGAACATGGGTTTTGGGGATGAGTGTGGGAACAACGCGCACCTCGATAAAGCCGTTTTCATCGGCCTTGATGGATGCGAGCAACTTGATGCGATAGCCGAGTTCGTTGGCAAATTGAATGTCGGCAGCGGTGACTTTTTCGATGCCCTCGACGAGCACATCCTTCGGATCGATCCAGAATCCATAGGCGAGTGAGGCAAGGATGATCGCCTTGTGTGCGGCATCCCAGCCATTCACATCGAGCGCAGGATCCACCTCCGCATAGCCGAGTTTCTGGGCCTCGGCGAGGACAGGGGCGAAATCCAGGCCCTCATCCGTCATGCGGCTCAGAATGTAGTTACTCGTGCCATTCAAGATTCCATGAATCGCCTCGAAACGATTTCCCACAAAAGCCTCGCGCACGGATTTGATGATGGGAATTCCCCCCGCCACGGCCGCCTCATAGAAGACTGGCACACGTTTTTCTGCGGCGAGTTGAAAAATCTCATGCCCGTGCTCGGCAAGGAGCGCCTTGTTTCCGGTGATGACAATCTTGCCATCGGCGATGGCTTTTTTGACGACGGCGAGAGGGATATCGATACCGCCCATGAGCTCCACCACAATATCAATAGCTGGATCAGCAAGAATCTCGTCCGGCGAGTCTGTGAAAAGCTCCGCCGGCGCCTGCACATCGCGCGTCTTCGAGAGATCGCGCACAGCAATCTTGCGCACCTCGAACTGAACTCCAATCCGCTGCTCCAAAAGAGCGGCATTGCGGAGGAGGTTTTTATAAACCCCAGCTCCAACCGTTCCAAACCCTGCCAATCCTATGCCGATTCTTTGAGTCATTGAGAGCGTGGAATATCAGCGTCCCAGCATTGGACTGTAAAGACAGAACGAGCCACAGATTGCAGGAAAGGGAGGTAGACTGTAAAAAGTCTTGGGAACCCAGCCTTGACCTGCGTGCAAGAGTTGACAGAGGCTCAAACAGTGAAATCCGCGCTTACCACTCTTTTCTGCCTTCTTTCAATGGTTCTCCTTGCCTCGGCGCAGAATCAAACGCCGCCGGATGTCGCAGGACCATTATTGCAGCGAGAGAAGCTCACCGGCGAGTGGTTTGGCCAAGGCGCCGCGATGTCGGATCGCGGCGTGGAAGTTTTTGCCAACTACACGGCCGAGGTCTGGGGAAACACGGTGGGAGGCCTTCGCACGGGATCGGTTTACACCGGGTTGCTGGATTTCGGGTCCGAGTTGGACTTGGAAAAACTCATCGGCTGGCACGGGGCAAGAGCCAGCACGACATGGCTCTGGCTAAGCGGGCGGGATGCGAGCCAGGATCTGGTCGGCAACTTTCTGACGATTTCGAACATTGCCGGATTCAACACTCTCCGATGTGCGGAGCTTTGGCTGGAACAGGATTTTCTGGGCAAACAGATTTCCCTTCGCGTCGGCCAGGTCACAGCCGACTCAGAGTTTCTTGTCTCCGATTACGCTGGTCTTTTTATCAATGCCGAATTCGGCTGGACTGCGCTGGTTGGTTCCAACATGCCGAACGGCGGCGCGGCATTTCCGGTCGGCGCGCCGGGTCTGCGCCTTGCCTACTCGCCAAATGAGTCTTTCACTTTTCTCTCGGGGGCTTACCAGGGAAATGTCTTTGCGCAGGATGTGAACCGCAACGGATTCCGCTGGAGGTTAGATGCCCAAAATGGATTCACTTGGATGAACGAAGCGCAATTTTACTGGGGCAAGGCAGATGATCGTTCATTGCTGCCTGGTTTTTTGAAGCTCGGGGCATGGTTTCAAAGCGGGCAATATGCGGATGCCTTGGCCGACTCCACCTCGTCCGGCAATTCGGGCTATTATCTGGTGCTCGACCAAATGCTATTCCGCGAAAATGCTGAGGGCGACCCCAAGAGCGATGAGGGACTTGGTTTTTTCGGACGCACCGGCTTTACCCCGCCTGATAGAAACGTGGTCGATTTTATATTCGATATGGGATTCACCTATAAAGGCCTGATACCTGGCCGGAGCGATGATTCCATCGGTCTAGCCTATGGCTTTGCCGCACTCAGCCCCGATGCGCGCGAAGACATCGGATCAGCAGGAGGAGACGGCGCGGTGTCCGAGATGGTTATTGAAGCCACCTACCAGTGCGTGCCTACTCCGTGGTGCATCCTTCAGCCGGATGCTCAGCTCATCGTGAATCCAGGCGGTGACAATGCGGCACCAAATGCCTTCGTGATTGGAGCCCGTCTGGCTATTGTTTTTTAAAAATCATGATTAGAAACGTGCTTCTCGACTGGTCCGGCACACTGGCCGACGATCTAGCCGCCGTGCTTGAGGCGACAAACCTGATCTTTACCAAGTATGGAAGGGATCCACTCACGCTGGAAGAATTCCGCGAGCACTTTCGGCTGCCTTTTTCAGAATTCTATGCAGACCTCCTACCAGACGCGACGGCCGAAGGTCTGGAGGCGCTTTATGAACGTTTTTTCTTGGGCTTGAACGACCGAATCGAACTCCTGCCGGGGGCGCTGGATTTTCTGAAATTCTGCCGTGCCACGGGCCGACGGACTTTTTTACTAAGCACGATCAAGACCTCGCATTTCAAAATCCAAGCCGGACGGCTCGACGTTGAACAATATTTCGAGGTCGCCTACACCGAGATCATGGATAAGCGGGAAAAGATTCGCGAAATCCTCGACATCCACTCGCTTGACCCGAAGGAGACGATGTTCGTGGGCGACATGGTGCATGATATCGAAACCGCCCGCCACGGAGGCGTGCTGGATGTCGCCGTGCTCTCAGGGTTCGACCGCATTGAAAAACTCATCCCGTCACGCCCGACGATCATCGCCCGCGACATCGCGGCCGTGCAGCAATTACTAGCATGAGCGAAATTCTGATCGATTCGCTGCGGGTTAAAACTTGGATCGGCGTTCCCGATGCAGAGCGGATGGAGGCTCAGGAAATCGAAATTGATATCCGCATCCGGCCGGCGAGGAATTTTGCGGAAATGCATGACGACATCGATCTCACGGTGGACTATGCCGCCGTCTGCCAGCGCGTCTCCGAGCTAGCCCGCGAGCGCCCGAGGCGGCTCATCGAGTCCCTCGCACAGGAAATCTGCGACATAATTTTGAACGAATTTGCGGCAACCTCGGCGGATGTGGAAATCCGAAAATTCATCCTACCTGAAACGCGGCATGTGGCCGTGCGTTGCTCCTGCATCAAGACTTAGAGAGACCGGAACCAATTCGCTGCAAGGCCTCCACTGGCGACAGAGCTAAAAAGTCCGAGTGCAATTGAAGGAGCCCCTGCTGATCCTTTGCCGTGCGCATCAGCTTAGGCTCCACGCTTCCAACCAGCCAATTGCTCGCACGAAGGAGTCGACCACTTGGATAGGGGCCGCGAAGGCGCTCCAACTCGATGCGGGCGATATCGAGGGACTGCGAAGGAAGAAAGGCATTGATCAGAAGGTCCGTGATGCGGTCACTGCCGATGAGAGCGACGGGTTTGACGAGTTCGGAGGCGCGGAGATTCCAGTGCCGGCGCCAGTATGGGTGGTCGAGCTTTTCCATGAAGGAGCGGAATCCTTTGGCTCCACTATCCTGCATAGCTTTTCTCAAAGCACCGAAACCGCTGGCAACTGCGGCAAGAGATCCCAGGCGGCGGTGAGGGTGGTTGGATGGGCGTATGCCGGAGAATTTCCACATTTTTGAATCCAGCACGATCCGCATCATCGCATCGCGAACGGTCCACCACTCGTCCCATAGGGGCTTAAGATAGCGCCGGGTCACATCGTCCGCATCATCAAAGGATCGCGGCTCTAAAAAACCGGCCAGTCCGAACAACAGAGCCTCTCCAGAGACTCCACCAGCGCGGCGCAAGTTGGCGCGCTGGGCAGCCAGCAAAAACGGGATCGCGTTGTTCTTGTAGCCAAGCCCGGTGGCGATGGCATGGAACATGGCAGCATCAGCTCCATGCAGTGAAACGGCACAGTGATGGGCAGCATGTTTGTTTCGAAGACGGAATTCCGCAGCCTCGGAAATCATGTGCGCGGCGTCTTCAAAGCTCACAAAGTCTGCAAGCCTGTTTTCATGGGGTTCTGCCAGCACTTCCACCGCCAAGCGCGCTTGCGTCACTGCGCGATGCTCGAGGGTTCGCGCGAATGCCTGCTCGCGTGAGCCATCGATAAAAAAATGAAGGATGACCTCGGAGAACGAAGCATTGAGAGCGTGTCCGTGGCGCTCCCAATCGCGGGCATCGCGGTCCACCTCGATATCGCCAGTCTTTTCGCCGTTTTTTTCAAAATGAATGACGGCACCCTTGAAATCCGGCCCGGCTTCCCGGTTCCACTCGCCGAAGTGGAGAATCTCGAATGCCTCACCATCCGTTGTGTGCCATTTCGTGCCATATTCCCCATTGAAGAGCCTGGCTTGAATTTCAATTTCGCCCTGTCTCACGGCTCCTTCTTGCAGATGATCTGCCTGTCGGGCGGACTCGTAGCGGAAACCGTGGAGTGCTTTCACAGGTCGGGGTAAGGGAGGTTCGGAATTTCGGTTGGAATCTGCGGCAGGCTTGGCGCGGGCTTGACCAGCGAGGAGTCATTCCCCATGCCGTTATCCGCTGGAATGCGGGAATCCGGCATTACAGGAAGGGGTTGAGCAGGCTTGTGAGCCACCTCCGACGATGCAGCTATACGCCGCATGGCAGCTGCAGTCTCCAACTCCAAACGGCGTCGCACCTCGGGATTGGAGGTGAGTGCCAAAGCATCTCGAAACGAATGCACCGACGCTGAGGCATTCCAGGCATCAAACTGCGCGGTCCCAAGGGCTTCGAGGAACATTCCATCGCCAGTTTCTCGAGCGGCCTCATGGAGCGGGATAACAGCATCCAGAATGTTACCTTTTGCATTCAGAGCGATACTGCGAAAGCGCCGCCAAGGATTCGGCGGACGGTTCCTCGGATCGTAGAATTTATTCCAAACCGCATAGGGCCTGTAGAGCGGATCTCCAATGACCACGCCCATCCAGGAAAGGGCACGCATCGACATGTAGGCGCTCTCGGCGAGGGTCAGGCCACTCATCAATCGATCCTGAAAAACATCTAAATTTGCCGTGAGCGAGAGGTAGGGCTCGTAAACATTTCCTAGCGTGGCTGCGGCACCTCGCGCAATGAGAGGCCCACACCAGTTGTTGGTCGTGCTGCGAAGCGTGCTGGCACTGTAGGAGTGCAGGTGGACAGCTATGGCTCCGGGCTTGAATTGAAAATCTTGTCGCGCAAAGGGCCCCGTCGCATCACCCGCATACCAGCCGTAATAAACAGCTGCATCGGTTACAGGAAAGTCGTCTGCAATCGTCGATGGCAGATTGTCAAAAATCGTGGGCACACCGCGCTGGCGGAGGATTTCAACCAGATGGCGCATCCAGTTGTCGCCCTCAGTGTAACCGCCGCTGGTAATATCCCTGCCATCAATGTAGGCCCAACCCCAGAGGCCCTCCCTTTCCGCCATGAGAGAGTCGTCAATCATGGCCCTCACCATCGAGCCGATGGGAGCGTCGAGGCGCGCGGGGAGGAGCATCCCGGGAAAAACCGAGTCATCCAGAATCTGTGTGAAGCGACCGAAATAGGGATTCTCCACAACACTGGCAGGCATCCAATCCTTCAGCCCAAGCGCGGCAATCTCGCTATCCACCGAAGCGTCATTGCGCGAGAAGATCGCCGGAGGGATATTGCGGGTATCCGAGGGAGTTGGAATAGAGGGATCCGCCGCGATCTTGAGTGGAATGCCGCGCATGATGGCGACGAAGCGAATGGATGTCTCAACCACAGCCTTTTTGTTGCCCGGAACGCGCACGGTTTTCCACCACCCGTTGGATTCCATTTTCTCTCGCAGCGGTGCGGCGATGGTGAGATCAAAGTCTGCACGGGAGATTTCCTCCGAGGCGGGGCAGGAGAGCCCCACGAGCTGGTTGGGTGGGATGTCCCTTTTCAGCGCATAGTAGCGGGCAAGTTCCCCGGACTCTGGATCGCTCGAGTTAAACAACACGATTGTTGCGGCGGACAAGCTATCCCTCGCAAAAGCAGAAGTCGCCGCTTGCAGCACGATCAGCAAGAAAAGGACTGCGCGTTTAGAGATGAAGGCGAAGACCATCGTAGGCGAGTCGAACATCCGGCGGCAGGTTAGCCTCGGTTTCGGCATGACCGAGTTCGTGGCACATGTGGATGAAATAGGTTTGGCTTGCACCAATGCGGCGGGCGGCCTCGAGGGCGCCTTGAACAGTAAAATGGGTCTGATGGGAATGATGTCTCAGTGCGTCAATAACGAGCACCTCGACACCTCTCGCGGCCTCTTCAGCGGCAGGCGGCACCTCAGCACAATCCGTGTAGTAGGCAAAAAGCCGGCGGCCGTTTTTTTCAAAAACAAAGCCATTTGTGGTCATACGCCCATGGGGCAGCTCGACAGGCACAATATCTAGGCCACCGAGCATGAAAGGACTATTAACAGGCTGCGGATCGGGGCGAATGTAGTTGGTAAACCGAGCTGAGCCGTCGAAAGCGTATTGGAAGACGCGGGCGAGGCTTTCGAGGGTTTGAGGAGATCCAAGGATCGGCATGTTTTTACTCTCCAACTCGCAAAAGCGCCGCAGATCATCAAATCCGAGAATATGGTCCACATGGGCATGCGTGTAGAGCACGGCATCCACACGACAAATTTCCTCCCGTAGGCACTGGGTGCGGAAATCTGGGGTTGTATCTACGATGAGGGAAAAGTCCGACGTCTCGACCCGGATGGAGGTGCGAAGGCGCTTGTCGCGCGGATCAGCAGATTTGCAGACGTGGCAGGCGCATCCAATCACTGGGATCCCGTGCGAGGTCCCTGTTCCTAAAAATGTGATTTGCATCTGTTGCATCGCTTGGAATTCGCAGCAGAGGGTGGCATAGTCCGCAAATGTCCGCAACGCTGGCATCTCTTCGCATCCGCAATCTCGCTCTCGTGGAAGACCTCCTCTGGGAGCCTCCTGCAGGGTTTGTCGCAATCACCGGCGAGACCGGTGCCGGAAAATCCATCATCCTTGGCGCGGTGAAGCTCCTGCTCGGCGAGCGCGCCGAGAAGTCGCTCGTGCGCTCGGGGGCCGATACCTGCGCAGTAGAAGGTCTTTTTCAAATCCCAGCGGACTCGCGTGTCCATGGTATCCTCGAAGGAGGCGGAGCGGAACCCTGCGAGGATGGTTCGCTCGTCATCAAACGCACGGTTGCCACTGGCGGCGCGGGCAAACAATTCGTAAACGGCTCCCCCTGCACACTCGCCCTCCTGCGGCAGCTCGGGGATTTGCTGGTGGACCTGCACGGCCCACACGACCACCAGAGCCTTTTTTCAAGGGATCAGCAGATGTTGGTCCTCGACTCCTTTGCGGGAGCGGAGTCGCTTCGCTTGGAGTATGCCACTCGACGCCGCGATTGGATGCATCTCACAGCTGAAAAAAAACGGCTCACGGAAAATGCCGAGGCCCTCGCGCGCGAACTGGACTTGTTATCCCACCAGGTTGCTGAAATCGACGAAGCCGCTCTCCAGGCAGGTGAGGAGGATCAACTCCTCGCACGCCAACGGACAGGCGCCAACGCGCACCGCCTTTGCTCGATTTGCACCGACCTCACAGGACTGCTCTCCGAATCGGAGGACTCCCTCACCTCGCGCTGGGGAGACGTATCCCGATTGACGAGGGAACTGCAGCGCCTAGATACTCAAACAGAACCGCTGAGCACCGCTGCGGCTGGTATTTTTGAATCACTGCAGGATCTGGCGAGGGATATTGACCGCTACGCATCCTCATTGAATGAGGATCCTAAGACTCTTGAGACCACCGAGGCAAGGCTCGATACCATCCAAAATCTCAAACGAAAATACGGTTCGACAGCCGAAGCTGTGATCGAGTTTGGTGCGAATGCCTCCGCAAAACTTACACAGCTCAAGAACCGCGAAGAACGGGGAGCGGGCCTGGATGGCGAAATTTCCGAAGCTCGAAAAGCACTCGACTCTGCGGCAAAGAAACTCAGCCAGGCGCGGCGCAAAGCAGCTCCCAAACTCGCTGAGCTGGTAAAAACACATCTGGCCGATCTGGGATTTGCGAAAGCCGGATTTTCGATTGTTTTTGAAGACATCGAGGAAGCCTCTCCGCTTGGCATTGAACAGGTGGATTTCCATTTCGCACCGAATCCCGGTGAGCCCGAGCGACCACTTCGCGCGATTGCCTCCAGCGGTGAGATTTCGCGTGTCATGCTGGCCTTGAAAACATCGCTCGCGGCGCAGGACAGCGTGCCTGTGCTAATTTTCGACGAGATCGACGCGAATGTTGGAGGAGAGATCGGAGCCAAGGTCGGGGCCAAGATGAAGGAACTCGCCACATCCCACCAAGTCTTCTGCATCACCCACCTTCCACAGGTCGCGGCTGCGGCGGAGTCGCAATTCATGGTTTCGAAGGATACCATAGGCGAGCGCACCCGCACGACGCTGGTATCCACCGTCGGCTCGGAACGCATCAGCGAAATTGCACGCATGCTGGGTGGACAGGCCGAATCCGCCCGAAAACACGCTAAAGCCCTCCTTTCCGGAAAATAGTCCTTTTTCCAAAATGACTTGAAGCTTACCTTGGCAGAAGGAATCTCAAAGTGCTTCGCTCAAATCCAAACATCTCCGAGACCGTCTCCACGCCTCCTCCGATTGATGAGGAATTGAAGTCGGAGCTGCGTAAACTCCGGCAATGGAAACTACGCATGGAGGGCGCCATGCAATCGGCAGCACAGATCCTACGAGAGTGGGATACTGCTGTAGACGAGACAATCTACTCAGGCGCCATGGAGTGGATTTTGGGCATCTTCCCTCACGAGATCGCCGGGCAATTTGAAATCTGGATGCTGCTCATCCACCCAGACGACCGCATAGCCTACCGTAGAGAAATCGAGCGTGTGCTTGCTGAGGGCGGTCCGTTTGAAGCGGAATACCGTGCACGCAAGAAGAGCGGGCACTACACCATTCTTCTCGAGCGGGGGTATTTCATAACTCCTACAGAAGGCAGCAGCACCGTCCTTTGTTCAGTGATCACGGATGTGGCTGATTTGCGTGAAATGGAAGCGCGTCTCAGCAGGTCGCAACGAGCAGAGGCTTTCAGCAATCTGACAGGCGGCGTGGCGCATGATTTCAACAACATGCTCTCCGTAGTGATCGGCTATTCCCAGATTCTCATGGATGAAATGTCGGAAACGAGCGAGTTAACAGGCTTCGTGGGGGAAATCGAAAAAGCCGCACTCCGAGCTTCCTCGCTGACCAACCAGCTTCTAGCCTTCAGCAAACCTCCGGCCATTCGACGAGGCGCGATCAATATCGGCGAGCTTTTGAATGAGGTTGCCAAAATGCTTACACGCCTGCTGGGCGCGCAGATCGAACTACTCATCAACATCGAACCCGGTCTACCCGTCGTGCAGGCCGACCGCAGCCAGATCGAACAGGTTTTCATCAACCTCGCAGTGGCTGCACGCGAAGTGATGTCACAGGGTGGCCAACTCAAAATCGCAGTCCGCAAGGACCACATCCAGGACGCCCGCCGCATTGCTCAAAAATCCCTCCCGCCCGGCAATTATGCCCGCGTCTCTCTCACCTTCACTCCCAAATCGGGTCGGGGAGTCTCCAAAACCCTCGAAAAAAACCGCAATATCGCAACAGCGGCAGATGTCATCGAAGAAAACGATGGAAGGCTTGAAATCCCACCGGTATCGAACGGCCTGAGCCGCTTGGATATCTATCTGCCCGGCGTTCCGGAATCACAGCCCAAGCCAGACATCCATGCTATGGAAAGAACAAGCGCTCCGGCCACAATCCTGCTGGTGGAGGATGACTCAGCCATTCGAAACTTCGCCTGCACCGTCCTGCAGCGCCTCGGCCACCGAGTCGTGGAGGCGGATGACGGCGAGACAGCACTTTCTCTTTTCGAGGAAAGCGAGAAGTTTGAACCGGATTTGGTTTTCACCGACATGATCATGCCTCGCATGGGAGGGCTACAACTCGCGCGCAAGATCGAAAAAAAACGGCCGGAAACACTTTTCCTCCTGACATCAGGCTACCCGGATCAGCAAGAAATCGCCAAGGAACACGAATCTGATTTTGCCTTCCTACGAAAGCCGTTTTCCGTGGGCGATCTGATCTCTAAGGTCGGTAGCCTCCTCGAAGAGCGCAGCCCTCAGCAATAAACCAGCAACTGACGTAGGAGGGTCGAGGAGATGTTGTAGTTCCGGATTTTTGCAATGGTGTTTTCGTCGACATGGTAGCCCTCAGCTACAAGAAGAACGCCTGTGGGACTGTAGATACCGCTTGCCAGCTGCATGCCGACATCCAACTCGTCCACCATCACCTCGCGGACCAAACGCGGCAGCGGCGTCGCCTGGGCACACTTCAAGAAAAGCCGCGCGGCATCAGGGTCGAAAGCCGTGCCAGACTGCTCGAGAATCCGATCCACGGCCTGCTCCTGAGGAAGCCCGCAGGTCACATAATACACAACAACCGCAAGGCAGCGCGCCGTCCAGGGAATCATCTCCCCAGCAAGGCCATCTGGAAAACCGGTGCCATCGAATCGCTCATGATGGGCGCGAATCGTCTCACCCACCGGCTTTAGGAGATCAACAAAGGATGCCAGAGTTTGCCCATGGATCGTGTGGTTGAGAAAAACCGTTTTCAACTCCGGCGACATGTCCTCCGAGTTGTTTTGAACGGCCGACATGAATCCGTGCGGCACAGCGGTGAGGCCGATATCGTAGAGCCGTGCACTCACATCAAGCACATGCTTTTGCTCCTCGTTGAAATAGTGGGTTTGCGCCATGATCTGACAAATCCCCGTTGCAGCCTTGGCCTGCTCACCGAGTAAAGGATTGAATGTCGTGAGGATGCGCTGACAGAGCTCAAGCGAACGGCTAAAATTTGTTTTGAGGGCCTCGTGCGAAAGGTCGATGTCCTTTTTACCAACCTCGAGTTCCTTGAGCTGGCGCTCGAGTTGGAGATTTGCGGCCGAGAGGCGTTCGTTCAGCTCATGAGTTGTTTTTTCGAGGGACCTATTGGACTCAATGAGCTCGTAGCGCTGCACCGCGTTGTGCAAAGTGGCGATCATCTCGGCGGAAATCCATGGCTTCGTGACAAAGCGGAAAATCTCGCCGCTGTTAACGGCCGAGGTCACAACATCCAAAGACTTGATGCCCGTGATCAGGATGCGAGATGCGGAAGGCTGGATCCGAGAGATGCGGCTCAGAAGGTCGGAGCCCATCATGTCCGGCATGTTGTGATCGGCAATGATGACAGCAAACTTGCGGTCAACCGCCAAATGAAGGGCCTCCTCGCCACTCGTGGTGGTCATGGAATGATAGCCTGCCCGTGTCACTAGATCCTCAAGCACTTTGAGAATGATCGGGTCGTCATCGATGGATAAGATAAAGTAGGAGGATTTGTTCATGGGTCGGGAGTAATGTTAACTATTGAGATTATGAAGAGGGAAAACCATTGCCACTTCGGAAGTGTGCGGAGCTTTTCCTTCAGAGAATAGCAGACGTCCACCCGCTTCGCCAACGAGAACCTCAGCAGCAGTCATGGAAAGATCGGAGGAATTATCCCTTGCGTGGAAATCATCAACTTTCGCAACAGAAAGGGCCAAGTGAGGCAATCGGAACGAAATGCCAACACAATCACTTGATCCGGTGAATGTTCCAAAATCCGATTCAGACAAATCCTGCGGGCAAAGAATAGACATCGGAATCTCGACTTTTCCCTCCGGATAGAGCCCCCTCAAGCAGGCAGCCAAAGTCAGCAATGCCACGCGGAAAGCGTATTCCGAGACGTTAATGTAGAGGAGCGTCTCAGGAGAGGCTAGGGTGATGCTGGCTGTTTTTGGAAAAACAATTCGCAAGAGGTCAATCTGGCTTGCGACAAGTGCTTGAACTTCGTGGTAAGTTTGCTCACGCTCAGCAGCATTAAGATAAATCTGCGTGATACGTGCGAGCACTTCCTTGATGCGTTCGACGCCCACTTGGATTTCATGAACACTCTCAGCCAGTGGATGAGAAGCATCAAGGACTTCCCGGCAGCCTTCAATATTGAAGTAAATACCCGTTAGTATGTTATTAACCTCATGGATCAGTCCTGGAGCGAGCGTGGCGTTGATTTCATTCGATGCGCGGCGTTGCGTTTTCTTTTCCAAGGAATCTGACGCATCCGCCACGGAAGTGCTCAAATCAAGAAATTCGCTCATTACCGTGCAGGCGCGGCAACCGGCGCTGGAGCAAGACTCGAAAAAGCCTCGTGGGCCACGAAGCTGGCATACAAGCGCGGACTTTGCAGAATGATTTGATTCCCGCTCCCCTGCTCACGCTGCCTGCCCTTGGGAATCTTATCACTAATATATCGCATTTGAAGTCCGGAGTCAGAAAACTGGGTAGCCAGTTCAGAAACATCAGGTTCCGCAGAATCAAGAATACCATCCGCCATCCAGAGGATTTCCATCGTCTTCAAATCCACAATCTTCGACCTCACCCCAATCGCGAGTGGACGGTAGGGACGGAAGAGCGTAAAGTCAGTAAAGAGAACAGCATCGGCCCCGTATTTCTGGCGCAGCATGGCAATAACGGATGATGGGATAATTTCCGAAGAGGAAACCGCCTCGCGGTTGATGAGAGATGCCATGTCGCTGCGGCTGACCTGAACGATCTCGTATTTTACGACCTTCGACAACTCCGCACGGAAAATGCCGTCCATGTCACGCTGGGTCTGGTCGATCGGGCGCGTGGAATAAATGGGAAGGACTGCGAGTCGGCGCATTCCCACAGGCCAGCGAATTCCGGAGTTTGCAGTGAGATCCTGCGGCGGAAGCGACATCGTCGGATCAGAAATCTGCTGAATGCGAGCGGAGCGATTGGGTTTATCATTAACGGCGCGCGATGTGGATTGCGTGCAGGCCACGAGAGAAAATGCAGCCAAAAGACAAAGGATTCGAAATGTCATGCTCTAGTGCACAGCAATTTTCATGCCTTCAACAAAACCACCTGCATCCGTTCCATGCGACAGCGGCTGACCGCAGCAAGGTAACTCAAACTTTCGGCTTGCCGATGAGAGCTTTCTCTTTAGTTTTTTTGGCTACGTCGTTCAGATCACCGTATGGCACGGGAGTTGCTGAACATATTGCACTTCATATGCGCCCGATCAAATCAACCAACCAAAAATCCGTGTTTTCTGCCGTAATACATGGCGGCCTCTACTTCGCGACTTTGGCCTTGGTTTGGAGCGCTGCATCCTTGAGTTTGAGTTCCTGCTCTTCATCTCCAAAGAAAATACCAAGCACGCAGGCTACAGCCATGCCGCAGAAGCTGCCTAAACCCGCTCCGATGCGTGTTGCTCAAGATACCAACTCACGCCGCAAGCCACCGCTTCTTCCAAAAACCATAGTGAACATTTCCGACAAGAATGACGTGCCCACCATGGCAAGCGGCTCCGATTCCATGAGCGATTCCAAGGTCGTTGACAGCACAACGCCGAAATTCATCAACAACGAGCAGACTCAGGATTTTTTCCAAGGAGCGGGAGATGGCCCAGCAGGCGAGAGCGTGCTCGGCTCGTTCTTTGACACCGTTTTCCGGCCCGCTAATGCGGCCAACCAACCCGTCAGCAGCACCTCTTACAAAGTCGAATAATCATGCGCCGCCTCACCGGACTTTCCATCCTCTTCCTGACAGCTGCAGCCCATGCGGAAATTGCCGCACCGCCACCCATCACTCCCGAAGCAGCGCCTCAGAGCGCAACGGCGCCAGCCTTGGTGGAAAGCCACGCCGCACCTCCTCTGCAGAATACTCTCACGCCCACCTCAAGCCCATCCAGCATGGCTGTGCCGATCGAATTTGATGCGCTGGAAGTCGAGCTTGAAGAGAATCCCGCCTACGCTCCGAGCCTTCTGGCCAGCGGAGCCAGCGTAGAAGCGCTCGAGCAAGAAATGCAGCAGGCCATGGAAAATGGAGATCAGGCGCAGGCGGAAAAATTATTCAACCAAATCCTCCGCCTGTCTGCTCCTGAAAAACAGAAACGCAACGCCCTCTTGCTCATGGGGCGCAATTTGGAAGATAAACAAAAACAACCCGCGAAGGCCGCTGTTGTTTACGAGCAGTTCGTCAACCTCTTCCCCAGCGATCCAGAGACACCTGACACGCTTCTGCGCCTCGGTCGGATTTACCGCGAGAATGGCGCCTACTCGAGTTCCCTTAACAAATTCTACAGCGTCCTGTATTCAGCGCTCCAGGTCAAAACCGGTGAGGAATACACCGACTCCTCCCTGCGGGCAAAAATGGAGATTGCGCATACTCACTTTGCCGCAGGTGACTACAAAGCCGCCGCCGAACTCTACTCGCGCCTCAAGCTCGTCAAAATGACACAAGCCGAGGCCAGCGAAGTCGCCTTCCGCTCCGCCTACATTTCCTATCTGTCCGGCCAATACACAAACTCCCTCACAGGCGCCGAAGGCTTCCTCGCCACCTACCCCGCCAGCCCCCTCGCCCCTGAGGCGCAATATCTCCGCGTGCAATCCCTCCGCGCCCTTGGTCGCAAAGAGGAAGCCATGAGGGAAACCATCAAGCTCCTGCAAGCCGGCCGCGAATACGGAAAGAAAAAACCTGCCGTTTGGGCCTACTGGCAGCGCAAAACTGGAAACGATATTGCCAACGAACTCTACGAGACCGGCGACACGCTCGGTGCCCTCTCCGTTTATCAAAAACTCGCCGAACTCAACGACGCTCCCAACTGGCGCGGCCCCACAGTCTATCAGATCGGACTCTGCTTCGAACGCCTCCGGCACAATGCCCGCGCCCGCGAAGCCTACCGCTATATCATCGATAAAATTCCGACCAACGCACCAGCCGCCGAGGGCGATTCCATGGTCGGCATGAACCTCGCCACGCTCCGCGACATGGCCCAGTGGCGCCTCGACAACCTCGACTGGCTCGAAAAAACCGAGAAGGACCTCTACCCCCTGCTTGACAAGGAAACCCCGGGCAGCGACCTCCAACCCGCCTTCCTGAGAAGCGAAAAACCCGCCGCCGCGCCACAAAACCCTTCCCAATCCACCCAGCAAGCCGCCAACCAAATCGCCCCGCCCAGCGCAGTGGCGCGGTGAGTTTTACACGAACATCAGCAGCATGGCTGAGAGCCTGATGATCCAAATCTCCTGCTGTGGCACAGGAGTTGCTAAGTAATTAAACAACACTATGAATCCTCTCCTCGCCATCACAGCCGCAAAATTGGGCAGCAATATTTTGGGCAGTATCGCCGGTAACTCAGCCGAGAAAGCTCCGAGTGCGGCGGAAATGAAAAAAGCCGCTTTTGCACAGGTTCTCGCCAAGGCCACGAACACTCCAGAATACAAAAACATACAGCGCCTCGGCGCAGAGGGGATCGGCAGCCGCTCGGATGTCGAAATGACACTGCAACAAATGTCGCAGAAGATTCTTCAATCCCCGGAAATTGCGAGGGCGCTAGAAGGAAGCTCGGAGCCGTTCGATCTGAAATTCCTTGCTGATGGAAATGTGGCTCTCAAGAAGGCCGATGGAACCGAGAAGATTTTTAAATTGGACGGAAACCTCAAGGAGACCGCTCAAAAAGCCGTTTCGATTATTGAAAGCGCAAAAATCGCTTACCCTAGCGGACTGGCCTCATCGAAGGAACCAGGTGGCTCAATGCATATCGTGCCAGGAGCCAAGGCTACGCTTCAGGCTTAAACCCTGATTCATTATTCGGCTCTTGATGCGCGGGAGGTCGTCGATTTTTTTAATCCACGAGAATGGCGGTAGCTTTGCATCTACCCTGCTTGCTCTGGCGTGCAGACTGAGATTCTAATCGCTGATCTGAAACACCCGCGAGATTTGCTTCTCGCCTGATCGAAGCCAGTTGATCTGGCTCAACCTCCCCAGCAAAACAACTCGGCAAGTTTTGCCGTTTTAAAAATCCCACCGTGGCATCTTCTGCCATGCCCATTTTTTCAAATTGCATCGCGCCTTGAAAATCAAGCCCGGAGTCTCCTTTTACGCCCCCTCCAGAAGCTGGCACAGGTTCTGCTAAACATAGAGTCATGGAAATGGTGGCCTCTCTCTTTAACAGCGATAATTATACTGCTGTGAAAAAAATGATGGATGTTTCGGCACTTCGCCACGCATCGATCGCAAGCAACCTCGCCAATGTTTCGACCCCAGGCTACAAGCGTGTCGATCTGAGCAGATCCTTTGAGGATGAACTCCGGGCCAGCATCAAATCCCGCAATGCCAATGAAATTGCGGAGGCATCGCCCCGCACAGAGGTGGATACGCTCACCCCATCGACCCGTGCCGACGGCAACAATGTGCAGATTGATAGCGAGCTTCTTGGCCTCACAAAAAACACGATGAATTTCAATGTGCTCACGGATTTTGCCAGCGGCTCTTTGAAACAACTCCGTCACGCCATCATGGGCCGCCCAGCCTGATTTTCCTGAATACCAACCCTCGCCTTAACTTCATATGATGAATGTCATTTCCGCCAGCAGCATCACCGGCAGCGCTCTCGACGCCGAAAAAATGCGTGTCGATATCGTTTCGCAGAACATCGCGAATGCAAATACGACCAAAGGCATTGACGGCAAGGCCTACCAGCGCCGCATCGTAGCATTCGAATCCCTCCTCGACGCCGCAGCCGGCCCGAATATGCAGGGCGTTCGCGTTTCGGAAATCAAACGCGATGAAAACCCCGGCGAAATCATTAACAATCCGCAACACCCCCATGCGGATAAGGACGGCAATGTCACCATGCCAAATGTAAATATTCCTTTTGAAATGGTGGACATGGTCACAGCCACTCGCTCTTACGAAGCCAACCTCGCTGTCGTGCGCAACGCCCGCCAGATGGCCACCCAAGCTCTTTCCATCGGCCGCTAACATTTTTAGAAAACCTTAAATATGAATATCTCAGCAATCCCCACCAACATTCCTAACATGACAGCACCGCTCACCATGCGGAATTTCCAGCCCGACATCGAGCGCGCCAACTCGCTGAAAGAAACTGGTTTGTCCGCAGGCGGAACACAAGTGGGCGGCCCGGATCCATTCGGCTCCATGATGAAAAAATTTGTTACTGATGTGGACGACAAAATGAAAACATCCGCCACTGAGAAAAACAAAGTCCTCACAGGCGAAGCCACGAATCTTCACCAAGCCATGATCGCCGGCCAAGAATCCAGTGTTGCTTTCACGCTCATGGTTGAGCTTCGCAACAAGCTCGTGGAGAGCTATCAGGAACTCATGCGCGCCCAAGTCTGATCAACTTGGCTCTAGAACAATACCCGTTGTCTCGATAGGATGAAACAAGCACTCCAGCAAATTACCAAAATTTGGAGCGAACTGAGCCCAACCCATCGTGTCATTGTATCCGCCGCAGGCGTCGCAGTGGCATTGGGGATCGGGGCCATGCTCTACTGGGCCCAACGGCCTGATATGAAGCTCCTCTACGGCAAACTCGGCGAAAAAGAAGCCGCCGAAGTGGTCAAAGAACTCGAGACGCAGAGCATCCCATTTCAAATCGGCGGGGGAGGCAGTTCCATCTATGTGGATTCAAAGGATGTTTACCGCGTCCGCATGAATCTGGCAGCAAAGGGTCTACCTACTGCAGACGGTGTGGGGTTTGAAATCTTCGATCGCAGTAATTTCGGCATCAGTGACTTCGTTCAGCGCACAAACTATACTCGCGCGCTCCAAGGAGAGCTGAGCCGCACTGTAGCCCAGATGCAGGGCGTCAAGTCGGCCCGCGTCATGGTTGTCCTTCCCGAGAGCCGACTCCTAGTCCGGACCACCGACTCGCGCCCAACAGCCTCGGTGTTTGTTGACACCGGCAGCGCCCAGCTTGACAAGGCAGCCGTCAATTCCATCCGCTCGCTGGTGGCCAGCTCGGTGGAAGGCCTGAAAGTCGATGACGTCGCCGTGATTGACAACGCTGGCAATGTTCTTTCCGAGGATTTGAAATCCGACCCCCAGCTGGGCAATGCGGCAAGCGTCGTGAAATACAAGCAGCAGACTGAGGAATATCTCGCCTCAAAGGTCGAAACCATGCTCGCGAAAGTTCTCGGTGCCGGAAATTCCGTGGTTCGCGTTTCGGCAACAATCAACACGGAAGCAGCAACGATGACCGAGGAGCGATTTGACCCAGAGGGTCAGGTTCCACGACAAGAGGTCACAGTCGAGGATAGCAGCTCCACGAATGAAACCAATGCGGAGCCAGCGCAAGGGGCAGGAACCGGGGCAAATACCGCAACCCAGCCTGCTCAGGCAAACAAGCAAGGCCCATCAAAGGCAAGCAATACCTCCCGCTCATCCAAGACGCAGAGCTACGAGATCAATAAAACTCTCACGAATACGGTTAAAAATCCCGGTGCCATCACCCGCATCACCGCAGCAGTCTTCCTTGCGGAAAAATCCTCAGAGACGGGTGAGCTCACCCCAAGAACGCCCGAGCAGATGAACGAACTGCGGAGCATGGTGATCAATGCCTTGGGTATCGAGGTTCCCAAGAACGAAAATCCTGCCTCCTTTGTTTCCATCAAGGAAGTGGCCTTCCCGTCCACAGTGACAACCGGCGCGCCTCTCACAGACAAGGTGAGCGGCTATGTCGAAATGATCCGCCCGATCGCCGCGCTGGCCATCGCTGGCATCGTTTTCGCTATTTTCTTCTTCATGCTCCGCCGCGCAAAGCCTGAGGAGATTTCCTTTGAACTTGTGGACGAAAACACCAACACACCCCAACCAGCGGGCGCACTGCCGGATATCGGCGGCGCTGATGACCCCGCATCCTTCCTTCCGGCCGCCAAGAACCTCAAGGTCTCACCGGAACTTCTTAACTCACTCATCCGCCAAAAACCGGAAAATGTGGGAGCCACCCTGCGCGAGTGGCTCATCGACAAAAACAACTCCTAAGCCATGCCTACTGCAGAATTTGAAACGATGTCCAAAACGCAGAAACTCGCTGCGTTTTTCATCATTGTTGGCCCCGACTTGGCTCCTGAGCTCATGAAGCAACTCCGCGATCCGGAGATCGAAGCCGTGGCACGCGAGATGGCTACGATGGATGTCGTGGATTTCAAGCTCCAAGAGAAAATTCTCGATGAATTTTGCGGATTGATCGGCGATGGTCTCTCCACAGCCCTTGGCGGCATGGCTTTTGCCCAGCGTGCGCTTGAGGCCGCTAGAGGCACCCAAGCCGCCTCAAGCATCCTGCTCCGGGCGCTTCCAGCGAGTAACTCAATTGATGCCGTGCGCGAACTCAGCCAGATGGATTCGCGGCAGATTTTTAACATCATCAAAAATGAGCAACCGCAGACCGTCGCATTCATCCTTTCCTACCTCGACGGACGCCAAGTCTCCCAGATCATCCCACTGTTTTCACCCGAAGCCCGCGAGGAAATCGTAGAGCGCTTGGGAACAATGGATTCCATTTCCAGCGAACTCATCAACAAGGTTCTGCGCAGTCTCGGCAAACACCTCTCCACCGGTCCGCAGCAATACAGCATGCACAAACGCGGCGGGGCGCAGGCAGCGGCACAACTTCTCAAGTCCCTCGACAAGGAACTCAGCAAAAACCTGCTCGGCCGCATCGAGGAGCGCAACGCCGAACTGGGCGAGGCGATTCGCAAACGACTTTTCAACTTCGAAGATATTTCCAATCTCACGCAACGCGACGTGCAACGCCTGTTGCGCGATGTGGAAACGCAGGAACTCGCCGTTGCAATGAAAAACGCATCAGAGGCCGTCAAACGCGTGTTCTTCGGAGCTATGTCGAAACGCGCCTCAGAGTCACTCAAGGAAGAAATCGAAATCCAGGGCCCCGTCCGCAATAAGGATGTTGAGGCGGCCCAGGACCGCATCATCGCTCAGATCATGCAACTCTCCGAGGCTGGGGAGATTGATATCTCCCAGGAGGACTCCAGTGAATCTGCAGGCTAGAGCAATCGACTTCACCGCCGTGCCAGTGGCCATCACCATCATGCAGGGAATCCTCCCTGCGATGGAAGACCCCATCGATACCCGCGTGACGCTCGAGGAGCACGAAGCCGCCTGCCAGGAGGCCTACAACCGGGGCTTCCATGAGGCCACCGAGGCGCTCACAACCCAGATCGCCGAGCAGCGCGCCGAAGTCGCCCAGCTACAGGATGCCGTTTTCAAGAACCTTGCCGCACAGTCAGAAACCCTCGCACACGAAGTTTCCCAGATTTTGCCGGATCTCATCCTCGAGATCACCCACCGCGTGCTCGCAGGCTTCAAGCCGGATGCTGAAACCGTTCGCAGCACCATCTCTGAAACCCTCGCCGAAGTAGCCCCCGGCTCGACTGATGTCGAAGTCCGCCTCCATCCCCAAGACCTCGCATTGGTCAAGGGAGTCGATGCCGAACTGGAGCAGAAATATCCTGGTATCAAAATGACGGCGGACCCCGAACTTACGCCAGGCGATTGCGTGGCAAAGAGCCGGTTTGGTATGATTGATGCCCGCGTTCTTACGAAACTTCAAAATGTGGCCAAGTCACTGAAATGAATCAACGCTCGCCCATTCTGCCCGCGCTCATGCAAAACCTGCGCGGTCGCATCGAATCCACCACCCCTTTGGTGAGAATGGGCGAAGTCGTGCAGGTCACGGGACTCGTTATCGAATCCGTCGGGCCCAATGTTTCCCTCGGAGACATCTGCGAAATTCGCTCTCCCCGCCTCAACGGTTTGCAGGCCGAAGTGGTCGGCTTCCGGGACCACCGCGTTCTCCTCATGCCACTGGGAGAAATGCAGGAAATCCACGCAGGCTGCGAAGTCGCTGCCACGGGCCGTGCCGCAGGTATCAATGTCAGCGATGCCCTTATCGGTCGAATAATTGACGGCATCGGCCGTCCCATCGATGGCAAAGGCCCCCTTCCGGGAGGCACGCTCCGGCCACTCCATTGCCAACCGCCCAACCCCCTCACCCGCCAGCGTATTCTCAAGCCCTTCCAAACAGGTGTGAAATCCCTCGACCTTTTCACCCCCGTGGGCCGAGGTCAGCGTCTGGGCATTTTTGCCGGCTCGGGTGTTGGCAAATCCACCCTCCTTGGTATGATTGCCCGTGGAGCCGAGTCGGATATCAATGTCATAGCACTCATCGGTGAGCGTGGTCGTGAACTCCGTGAATTCATCGAAAAAGATCTCGGCCCGGAAGGAATGGCACGCTCGATCATCGTTGTTTCGACCTCCGACCAACCGGCCCTCATCCGCCGCCGCGCCGCACACATCGCCACGGCCATCGCCGAGCATTTCCGCGACGAGGGCAAAAAAGTCCTCTTTATGATGGACTCAGTCACCCGCTACGCCATGGCCCAGCGCGAAATCGGCCTCGCCGTGGGAGAGCCCCCCACCAGCCGCGGCTACACGCCGTCCGTTTTTTCCGTCCTGCCCCGCCTGCTCGAACGCACCGGCAATGCCGAGAGCGGTTCGATCACAGCCCTCTACACTGTTCTGGTAGATGGTGACGACATGAACGAACCCATCGCTGATGCCGTTCGAGGCATCCTCGATGGCCACGTGGTTCTCAGCCGGGCGCTCGCCACAGCGAACCACTTTCCGGCGGTGGATGTCTTGGAGAGCGTCAGCCGTGTGACCCTAGAAATCTGCTCGAAAGAGGAACTGCAATCCATAGGCACAGCGCGTGACCTGCTCGCAGCCTATCGGAAAAACGAAGATGTCATCACCATCGGCGCCTACACAAAGGGCAGCAACGCCCATGTGGACCTCGCCATCGAGAAAACCCCGCTCCTGCGCAACCTCCTTCGTCAACCCATCGAAGATAAATGGACGAGGGATAAAAGCTTCACCGAACTCGCAAAAATCGTCGCATGACTCGGAAAAAATACAGTCTCCAGACCGTGCTCGACCTCCGCGAGAAGGCCAAAGACAAGGCCTCGGAAATCTTTGCCGCCGCCGTGCGCGACCGCGATCTAGCCGCCGCCCGCGTCACTGAGGCCATCGCCCGCTTGGAGGAACTCACCCGCATGATCAGCGGAGAGCGTTTCCCTGCCTGGGTGCGCGAACAAGGCTGGAACGCCCTCAACGCCCAACGCGACCTCCTCCGCACCCTTCAAAACCGTCTCGCACAGGAAGAACAAAAAGCCGCAGCTAAACGCGACCTCCTCATCGCAGCCGACCGCGACCACCAACTCGTGCTAAAGCTCCGCGAAAAATGGCTCGCCAACATCCAACTCGAAGCCGCCCGCGCCGAGGAAAAACAACTTGAAGACTTCGTCACCGCAACCCGCTTTCTCCAAACCGCCATCCCATAAATGAACGCCAACACACCCACACTCAATCCGTTCTCCGAAGCCGACCAGAAACCCTCCTCCAGCTGGGGCCTTGTCCTCTTGGCTGTGATCCTCGGCACAGCCACCGCCGCAGGAGTCCTCCTCCTGAAGTGGCCTTCTGTGACCACACTGCCTCCGGAGCCTCCAGCCACGCGGACAAAAATTAAATCTCAATCCAAGGACTGGGATTTCTACACCGCCGAAATCGACAACCTCCTTCAAGAACTCCAAAAGCAACGCACCGCTTACGAGATCAAGACCAAGGACCTCGGCGCCGTCGAAATGCGCATCGAAGCCGAAAAACAGGAACTCCTTCGCCTCCGCGGCGAAATCCAAAAAATGCGCGACGACCTCACCACACAGACTACCGAACTCCTCAGCACCGAGAAATCCAATGTCCGCAACCTCGCCCGCACTTACGCGAGCATGAAGCCCGCCGAAGCCGTCGCCATCCTCGCTCAGATGTCCGATGCCAATATCGTCAAACTCCTTGCGACGATGAAAGCCGACATCGTTGCAAAAATCCTAGGCGAAATGGCCAAAACCAAAGATCCCGCCGCCCCAGCCGACTCAAAAACCACACTCGCCAACCGCGCCGCAGTCATCAGTGACCAACTCCGCCTCTTCAAAAACGAAGCCACCCAGGCAACACGATGACCACCCCGCTTCCAGCGCAACACTCAAAATCAGCTCTCGGAGAGTCCAAGAACTCTCAACAGGGCGGATTCCTGAATTTTTGCGCCTCCCCCAAAAGCACCGAGACGCCGTCCTTCGAAAGCCTCATTAGCCAAAATGAGCAGCGCCAGGAACGCAAAGATGAACTCGAAGAGGCCGAAGCCGCAAAAAAACGAAAAAAGGCCGTCGACGCAGCTGCGGTGGCAGCACAGAGCACAAATAGTGGAAATATACAATCCGAAGCCTGCCCCGATTTAACCCAAGATCCACTTCAACTACAGAATGTGGAATCTACTCAATTGATGGAGCAGGATGACCTCTCTAATCAGCTGCTCAATCCGCAGAAGGAAACAGATAGATCAATAATTTTAGAAAAAGCCACAGCCTCGGAACTCGACCCATCACGATTAGCAAAAGATTTGTTAAAACCCGATTCTATTAAGGCGCAAACTCAAAAGGAAGAAGCCGACTCACCGGGCTTAGAAAACGCTTCTTCAAAAAGCGCCGAAGACAAAGATAAGGATATCGAGCAAGTAGCAATTTCAGAGTCTAAAGACTCGACTGATTCTACCAGTGGCATGAAAACTGCTGTGAACGAAGACGAGATGTTTTCGCTTGCCACATTTGAAGATATTCAGGCCTCTGCTGCTCCAAAGGAAGCAAGCGAACCTTCCATAACCTCTACAAATCGTTTACAAGCAATGGCGGGTCAGTCAGAGCGCACAGCCATCAGTTCTACGGAGAAGACTGGCTCAGACGCAGACACTTCATCAGGAAATTTTTCAGCGGGAAACCCAGCTCTCATTCCGATTAGTGGAAGTGTTGCTTTTCACAAAACCGCCACATCGCAGGCATCCTCGCTCCTCAAGTCCCTAGCTCCTGAAATTGAGAAACTTCAACAAACAGGCCAGTCCCAAGTCCAATTGGATTTGCCCGTGGGCGATAACGAATCCGTTAAAATACGACTCAGCCTTCGCGCTGGTGAAATCCGCGCGACCTTCATCACCGAGTCTCCAGAACTTCGCGAAGCCCTTCAGAAGACTTGGCCAGATTTCACGGCGACTCATCGCACGCAAGGTATACGATTTGGCGAATCCCAGTTCCAAGACTCTTTCGCTCGCAACCAAGACGCAGCATCCGAACAAGGTCGTCAGCGCCCATACCAGCAAGACTCCGCCAATCTTACAGACTCATCCAGCCAAGGTGCAGTCAAAAATCGCACTCCAGCTATCAAACCCACCCCTGCACCCCTTACAAGCAGATCCGGCTCCATCAATCTCTGGGCATAAATCCTAAAATAGCCATGCCAATCTCAACCGTCACAAATACTACACCCGCAAAAGACCCCATCACCGGTCTTGCAATGAAAAAAAATGCCGGCAAACAAATGCTCGGTTCGGATGATTTCATGAAGCTGCTCACTACGCAGCTCACCTCGCAAGACCCAATGAATCCGATGAAGGATACAGAATTCATATCTCAGATGGCCAACTTTACGTCTTTGGAACAGATGCGGACTCTTTCCAAGTCATTTGAAACTTTTACAAGCGATCAAAAAATGTCTGCAGCACCGGCGTTTTTAGGCCGAAATGTCACTGTCAAAGACGCCACGGGCGATGTGACAGGCTTGGTTGATTCCATAACACTGAAGGATGGCAAGCCTGCCATTGTGATAAACGGCAAGTCATACGACACCAACCTCATCACAGGAATTGCAATGCCACCACCACCTACCACAGCACCGATCAGTGCTGCACAATCCTCTACAGCCACACCCAGCCCTCAGTCGTAATTCAACCCCAATAATCTTATGGCACTCCTCAACTCCTTCAACAGCGGCGTCTCCGCAGTCAAAACCTTCAGTAAAAGCTTGGAAGTCATCGGTGATAACATTTCCAACGTGAATACAACGGGATTTAAAGGCTCTCGGGTTACGAATCAAGATAACTTCAGCGAAACGCTTGAATTTTCGTCCAGCGGTGCTGCGAATGCTGGAGGCGCAGGAGGCGCCATAGGAACCAATAGTATGCAGATTGGTTCGGGCACCAGCGTTGCAAGCATTTCTCAGCAATTCACTCAAGGAGTCCTCAGCACGACCGCCGGACCTGCTGACTTGGGAGTATCGGGCAAAGGATTTTTCAAAGTCCAAAATTCCGCAACCACCGAATTTTTCTACACACGCGCCGGGGATTTTCGACTGGATGACACTGGTAAGATGCTAACCAACCAAGGTTATCAAGTCATGGGTGCAGCAGGGCCTATCGTTATCCCCCCCACATCGGGAACCCCAGCCACCTCGCTTCAATCCTACTCAATCGATAAAGCAGGATATGTAAAAGCTTATTATTCCGGGACAAATGCACCAACTCCTATCGATCAAATTCTCCTAACCACCTTTGCAAACCCAAATGCGCTGCAGAGAGAATCGGGAAATATGTTGTCTAATCCAGGCGCGGCAGGCGGAGCGAATGGAGGCGCTGCGGGTGCAACTTTAGCTACTGCAGGACCTACTGCAACCCAAGCAGGCGATATCATCCAAGGCACATTGGAACTTTCCAACGTTGACCTGACCCAACAATTCTCCGATCTTATCGTTGCTCAGCGTGCTTTCCAAGCAGGTTCACGTATAATCACCGTTTCAGACTCCGTAATGGAAGAAATCGTAAACCTGAAGCGATAATCGTCTCAATTTAAAACACAAAACAAACAATATGCCAGCAAACGAAGCAGATACAGCCAACCAAAACTTTACCGCCCCGAAGAAATCCGGGAATCCCTTGATGCCGATCATAGCCGTCGTGATTCTCGTTCCAGCCTTGGTTTACGGCGTTATGGATTTTGTCATCTTGCCCAAGCTCAAAGCGGCGGCAGGCACTGCCAAACACGCAGATGATCATGGCGCGAAGACTCCGAAAACCGTTTCAGCTCTGGGCGAGCACACTGCAGAATTTGGCGGACTCGTTGTGAATCTCTCCGGAAGCGGAAGCTCGCGCTATCTGCGAACCAATTTCAAGGTGGCCAGCGCGGATGCCCAGATCAGCAACATCATGAAGGAAAATGAATCCCCGCTGCGCGATGCGGCGATCACGATTCTTTCCTCCCAAGCACCATCCGCACTGGACAACCCCGGAGGACGCGAGGCTGTGCGCAAGCAACTGATTGCCAAGTTTAACAGCCTGCTCGGCGCAGAAGTCATCGAGCAGATTTATTTCTCCGAATTCGTGATTCAATAATGGCTCGATTCCAACCGCGCTCGCAACCATAACCCTGATATGGCCGGAACTCTCAACCAATCCGATATCGACAGGCTCGTCGCAGAGGCTGCCCAATCCTCTGCTCCATCGATTTACCGCTTCGACGGCTCGCGCTTCCCGACTGCCAATCAGGTCCAAGCCAAGGCCTTCGATTTCCGCACGCCGATCCACTTGGCAGAGGCTGAAATACGTCGCATTCGAACGATCCATACTGGCTTTATCTCAACGATTTCCGCGCGTTTTTCCTCACTCTTGCGCGCAGACATGAGTCTAAAGCTGGCAAAGCTCACGACCATGCCCTACGGGAAGTTTGCGGAGTCGATGAAAAATCCGACCCACATTTCCCTCTTCAAGGTCGATCAGTTGCCTGGAATTGGAATTCTAGAGATTCATCCACGTCTAGCGATCAGCATGACAAACCGTATGCTCGGAGGCCGTGGCAGCACCTCGGATGAGGAACGCTATCTCACCGAGATCGAAATCGCACTCCTTGAGGAAATCGTTGATATCATCGTCAACGAATGGTGCCGCCAGTGGAAAGATGAACGCCAATATAGCGGTCGCCAGATCGGCCACGAAAATAATCCTCGTTTCCTGCAAGCCTTCTCAAATGATACTGTTATGCTCTCTCTCACGATCGAGGCACTCGCAGGCGATAGCGTGGAACTCATCCAAATCGGCGTGCCATACAACATGCTCGAGCCAATCGCGAAGAACATGCATAGCCGCCGCTCGCGCGACCTTCAGGTTCAGCCCGACATCAAGCCCCAGCAGTGGCGCAGTTCCTATAACCAAATTTCCGTGCCCCTCGTCGCCGACTGGGAAGTGCCCGGCGTGAATGTAAGCGATGTCCTTCGCCTTCGGGTCGGAGACGTGCTGGAAATGCCCAAGATCACTCTCAACAACACTCGCGTCCGTATCGCCAATGCCCCGCGCTTCAGCGCGCAAGCAGGCTGCGAAAACGGTCACGTGGCCATACAAATCACTTCCGAAATCCAATCTGCCCAAAAACAATGAGCACCATCAACGACGCCAAAAACCTCTCCGTCATCCTCGATGTCAAAGTCGATCTCACCGTCCGCATCGGCTCCTGCATGTTGCCCATGAGAGATGTCGTGGAACTTGGCGAAGGCACTGTGCTTCAACTCGACCAACTTGCCAGCGAACCAGTCGGTCTCTATGTGAACGACAAACTCATCGCCCGCGGTGAAGTGGTGGTCGTGGACGAGAACTTCGGCATCAAAATCACCCAGATTGTCGGAGACGCGGCGTGAGGAATCTTGCGTGGAGGCTCGCTCTCGTGGCGGTCCTCGCATGCCTCCATATTCCACCGCTCCAAGCCACGGAGGAGCCATCCAACGGGCCTGCGGCTCAAATCCCACAACCTGCGTCCGCCCTTGACGCCACAGCCATTGTGGTAAGCGGGAATTCGACGACTACTTCGGATTTAGCTCACCCTGCCAATACCCTAGCTGAAAAGAAGACCATTGCACCCGCAGCGCCAGGAATGGATGAATTTGGCCGTTTGCTGGGTTACATCACTCTTCTGGCAGCACTTGCCGGAGCGGCAATTTACCTGATTAAATTTGGTCTACCTCTGCACCGGAACCGCTCCAAGGAGGAACGAAAACTTCAAGTGCACGAGATGCGCCCACTCGGGAACCGCCAGTTTCTTGTCGTTGTGGGCTATGAGGATACTCGTATGCTCCTCGGCGTCACGCCAGGCAAGATCGATTATCTTTGCCCTTTGGATTCGCCTTCCTCGGCCGACCGTGATTTCAGCCGCTTGGTTGACAACGCGGAAAACACAGGATCCACACCATGATGTTGTTTCCATTCTACAGACTCGCCGCTCTGCTTGTCGTATGTCTCCTTGGCTTGCTTGCCACGCCTGCCAGCGCACAGACACCTGGCCCGACACCATTTCCGGCCCTGCTCAGCTCCCCGGCTGCACCAGCAGCTCCTAGGGCTCCAACAGCTCCGACCGCCCCTCAGCCTCCCGCCGTTTCCAGTCAGGGAACCCCATTTGTCAACCTGCAGATTGGAAACGGTAATGACCGTCAGAATCTAAGCACGGCTATCCAGATCGTGATCGTGATGACCCTGCTCACGCTGGCGCCATCGCTGATCATGCTTATGACCAGCTTCACCCGCATCGTGATCGTTCTGGGTTTTATTCGCACGGCGCTTGGTGTTCCGAGCGCTCCGGCCAATCAGCTTCTGATTGGCATCTCAATGTTTATCACCTTTTTTATCATGGCCCCCGTCTGGCAACAGATACAAGATCAGGCCATCAATCCCTACATGAACGAGCAGATCAGCTCCACCGAGGCGATGGATCGTGCCGTCGAGCCGATCCGGAATTTCATGCTCCGACAAACCCGCCCCAGCGAAGTCGATTTCTTCCTCGATCTCGCAGGGATGGGTCGCACCGACCTGAAAGACCTCCCGATGCGCGTGGTGCTTCCGGCGTTTGTCATTAGTGAACTCCGAACCGCCTTTCAGATGGGATTCCTTATTTTTATTCCGTTCCTGGTCATTGACTTCCTTGTGGCTTCCACTCTTATGTCCATGGGTATGATGATGATGCCACCTACGATGGTGGCGCTTCCCTTGAAACTTCTGCTCTTCGTCCTAGTGGATGGTTGGCAGCTCGTGGTTCGTTCTCTTGTCCAAAGTTTTGCCACATGAATCAAGAAACTGCCATCGAAATGCTCCGCTCACTCATCACGGTGTCTCTGTTGGTGACGACTCCGATCATCTTGGCAGCGGTCATCGTGGGCGTGATCATCAGCCTTCTTCAAGCCGTGACAAGCATTCAAGAACCCACGCTGAGCTTCGCTCCGAAGCTGATCGCGGTCGGTGCCATCATCGTCATTGGAGCACCTTGGATGCTTCGACAGCTCATGCAATTCACGGTGTTTTTTATCAATAAAATCCCGGAAATGACGAGATGATCACGATCCACATCGAGGATATCTACCCCGGATTGCTCATCTTCCTACGAGCCACTGGGCTTTTTCTGATCATGCCGGTTTTTTCAGGAAGCATGATTCCCTCTACAGTGCGCATCACCTTGGCGGCAATACTTGCCTACCTGCTTGCCCCGATTTTTGGCGATTTCGGTGGAGTGCCCGGACACTGGTTCCTCGTGGTCATGCAAGTCATCCACGAAATCCTCACCGGTCTCCTCATGGGATTTGCGGTGCGATTCCTGCTCTACGCTTTGGAAATGGCGGGTGAAATCATAGCTGTGCAGATTGGGCTCTCCTTGAGCACAAATGTCGATCCGATGACAAGAAATTCCGCCACGCCTCCAAACACAATGCTTTTTTCCCTCGGAACCGTGCTCTTTCTGGTGACCGGTGCGTATCAATTTTGCTTACTGGCTTTCGCACGAAGCTTTGAGGTTTTTCCTCCGAGCGCGATTTTTGCGCCCCAGTCATTTAACACGGTTCTTTCCTCGAGCGGACGAATCTTTCTCCTAGCAGTTCAAATTTCCGCGCCGCTTCTGGCGATCAGCTTCCTGGTGAACATGGCTTTCTCCGTCCTTGGTCGTGCAGCGCCGAGCTTGAATGTCTTCATGCTCAGCTTCCCCGTCCAAATTCTCGCTGGACTCACAGTCTTTTCCATGACGCTTGGGCTCACTATTCAATACATCCTCCGCGATATGCAACACCTGCCGGAGTTGATGCTCCATTTTCTGAGGTAAAACTGCTATGGCCGAAGAAAACGACAACGCAACAGAGAAACCGACAGAAAAAAAACTGTCAGAGGCCCATGACAAGGGGCAATTTGCTCAGGCTCCCGAGATTCAGGTGGTGTTTGGTCTCGTCGCAGCCTACTTCGTTTTTCTTTTTACGCTGGACAGCCAATCCCGCTACATGACCGAGATGGTGGCCAGCATCCTCGGCAACCTCGAGAAATACCAGATCATCAGCGATTTCATACCCCATTGGACTGGCATGGCCTTTCTGACTCTTTTTGGCCTGATGGCTCCGATGTTTCTGGCTACAACGATCGCCAGCATCCTCGCAGGCGGCCTCCAGACTCATTTCAAAGCAACTCCAGAGGTGGTGGGCTTCAAATTTGAAAAGCTCAACCCGGTTACAGGATTCCAACGCGTCTTCAGTAAGCAGGGCATCGTGAAACTCTTTGTGGAATCGGGAAAATGTCTCGTTGTAGGAGTCCTGATCTACGGCAGTGTCAAACAAATCCTCGCCGACCCGATCTTCTTCACGCCCGTTCCTGTTTTCCGAATTGGAAGTTTCATCTACGACTCCACGCTTGCCCTTTTCTTCCGCCTGGCCCTAGCCATGGGCGGCCTCGCCCTACTCCACTACATCTTCCAACTCAAAAAAACCGAAAAGGATCTCATGATGACCAAGCAGGAGATCAAGGACGAGAATCGCCAAGCCATGGGTGACCCAAATGTCAAAATGGCCCAGCGCGCCATGGCCCGCCGGTTGATGCAAAAACAGATGCTCGCCGACGTTCCGAATGCCGACGTGATCGTGACCAACCCAACGCATTACGCTGTGGCCCTAAAATACGAGCGCGGCGTGGATGCGGCCCCAGTCGTTCTGGCCAAAGGCCAAAACATCTTTGCCCAGCGAATCAAAGCCATCGGATCAAAACACGAAGTTCCCACAGTGGAAAACAAACCCATCGCCCGCGCACTTTATAAATTCGGTCAGGTCGGCAAACCCATTCCAGCCCAACTTTACCAAGCCATCGCAGAAATTCTTGGTTACGTTTACCGCACACACCGCTACTACTTCTACCAACTCAAATCCCGTCGTCTGAAATCCTGATCCGCCCGCCACATGGCTACCGCAAACGCCCAAACCTCAAGATTCAAGTGGAGCGACCTGCTCAAACAGACAGATCTGATCTTCACGCTCGGACTCTTCGGCATCATCCTCCTTTTAGTCATCCCTGTCCCAACTTGGGCGCTGGATTTCTTTCTTTCCGTGAACATCGGCATGTCTCTGATGATCCTGCTCGTGATCATCTACGTGAAAGATCCGCCGGAGTTCTCCGCCTTCCCCACCATTCTCCTTGCCGTCACCCTGCTGCGACTGGCGCTGAACATCGCCTCCACGCGACTCATCCTACTCGACGGCTTCGCTGGAAATGTCATCGAAGCCTTCGGCCATGTGCTCATCCAAGGCAACTACATCGTCGGCGCCGTCGTTTTCATCATTCTAGTCATCATCAATTTCGTAGTTATCACCAAGGGTGCAGGCCGTATTGCCGAGGTTGCGGCGCGCTTCACTCTGGACGCGATGCCTGGTAAGCAAATGGCCATCGACGCCGAACTCAACGCCGGCATTATCGACGAACTCACAGCCACGTCCCGCCGACTCAAAGTCCAAAAAGAAGCCGACTTCTATGGCGCGATGGACGGTGCCAGCAAGTTCGTGCGAGGCGATGCCGTGGCCGGCATACTCATCACCTTCATCAACGTCATCGGTGGATTCGGCATAGGAATGCTCCAAAAGGGCCTACCCATCGACCAAGCTCTCCAAAAATATACACTCCTCTCAATCGGTGACGGTCTTGTCTCCCAAGTTCCTGCACTGGTCATCTCTGTGGCCGCTGGCTTGCTCGTGACTCGCGCCCAAGGCGACAACAGCCTCGGCGCCCAGATCGGCAAACAACTCGGCGCTTATCCACGTGCCGTAGGCATTGCCTCGGGGCTCATCGCCGCTCTCGCTTTCGCGCCCGGCATGCCAGCCGCACCATTCCTCATACTCGCCGGCATAACGGGCTTCACGGCCTATATGCTCAAAAAACAATCCCAAGCCCCACTTGCAGCCGGAGCGAAAGGCGGAACGCTCGCGCTTCCCGCGCCCGGTGGAAACGCCAACCAAAGTGGTCAACAGGGTGCCGCAGGTGGTCAGGGATCCCAATCCAATACAGGCCCAGAAGACCTCCACAAACTCATCGAAGCCGAAGTCCTCTCCATCGAAGTCGGCTACGGTCTGCTACGCCTTGCCGATAAAACCCAAGGAGGCGACCTCCTCGACCGCATTACCGGCGTTCGCAAAGGCTTTGCGCGCGACAACGGAATGGTCATTCCACCGATCGCCATCCGCGACAGTCTGGAACTCGAACCCAACGAATACAACTTCCTCCTCCGGGGCAAATCCTTTGCCCGCGCCTCTGTGATTCCCAACCGCTGGCTCGCCATGAATGTCTCCGGCAGCATGGTCACACTCAAAGGCGTGCCAACACACGAACCCGTCTTCGGCATCGAAGCCGTCTGGATCGCGGAAGAGGAAAAACGCACCGCAGAAATCAATGGCTACAGCGTCGTAGATGCAACTTCGGTCATGATCACCCACCTCGCTGAAACCCTTAAACAAGTCTCCCACCTCATCCTCACGCGCCAGGAAGTCCAATCCCTCATCGACCGCGTCAAAGAGTCCAACCCCGCACTCATCGCCGAACTCCTCCCAGACCTCGTCAATCTCGGCATCATCCAGCGCGTCCTGCAAAACCTCCTCCGCGAAGGCGTGCCGATCAAAAACCTACCGCTCATTCTGGAGACACTCGCCGACTATGCACCAGTGACGAAAAACCCAGACGAACTCTCCGAGCAAGTCCGCCGCCGCCTCGGCACCTACTTCATCAGCCAATACGAATGCGAGCCCGGTCTCATCAAGTGCATCACTATCGATCCGCGCCTTGAACAAAACCTGATGACCCGCATCCAGCGCTCCCATTTCGAAACCACCCTTGCGCTCGACCCAAACACCGCCCAATACCTCCTCCGCGAACTCACCATCCGTTCAAACTCACTCGCCGAGCAAGGTCTCTCGCCCATCACCATCCTCACGGCAGAACTCCGCCTCGCCTTCAAACGATTCTTCGAACCCTCCCTCCCGAAACTCATCGTTCTGTCCTACCAAGAACTTCCGTCGCAAACCGAAATCCAAAACACGGGCATCATTGTTCCTCCGCCAGCTGAAAGAATGCCTGCCGCAGCTTGATCCACATCGGCAGATTTTTCCGCTTCAAACTTAAAAATACAAAAAATAGGTAGAAATTACTGATTTTCGTTATTTTTCATGCACTCAATCACAGATTTTGAGATTTCATTTTTTGGCGCAAAAATTGCTGGGAACTAGGCGATTTCTCATACCCACCGGCCCACATGCAATATTTTACGCTCATTGGAGGCTTCACTGGCTTCGTTCTCGCCTTTCTGGTGAGCCTTGTTGCAGGCAAAAACCTTGAAGACTCCGTGTTCAATGCCACCATGGGCTGCATTCTTACCGCCCTGCTCTTCAGGGTCTTCCGGTCTGTTGTCGAATACTGTGCAAAGCAAGTCGTAGCCGAGAAGGCACGCCTCCGCGATATCGAAAAAGCCACCCTGGCCGAAGCCATGCCGCCATCGGGCAGCACGCCTGAGACGCCTGCCCAACCGGCCGCCTAACCATGCAGCAACTCGCCGAACCCGTCATGTCCCCTACCCGGCCCGATGCTCAAAAATACACAGCGGCATGGCGTGCCTACGGCGGAGCCTCACAAAGCACCGAGGAGGAAGTTCTTAAAAACCACATGCCACTGGTCCGCTCCGTTGTGGACCGCATGCGCGCCAGCCTCCCGGCACATCTCGATGTCGATGACCTCTACTCGGTCGGCCTCCTTGGCCTCATCCAAGCCCAACGCCGCTTCGACCCAACCCATGGCGTGACCTTCGCCGCCTACGCTGCCATGCGCGTCCGGGGCGCCGTGCTAGACGAGCTCCGCCGCATCGACTGGATGTCCAGAACACTTCGCGTCAAAGCCAAAAAGCTCACGGACGTCATCGCGACATTTGAACAAAATGTTGGCCGCCCCGCCACAGAATCCGAAATTGCCAGCGAGCTCGGCATTACCAGCGAGGAATACTCCATCCTCCTCGACGAAGTCCGCCCACTCAGCTATGTAGAGCTCGACGCGCTCGCGGGAGACGACGAGGACTCTAGCCTCCACGAAGTCATCGCCGACGAAAACCAGCCCAACGCCAGGGATCTCGCGCTCAAGCAAGAACTCATCAAACTCGTCGTAGAACGTCTCCAAATGCTCCCCGACATGCAGAGGAAAATTCTCGCCATGTATTACTTTGAAAATCTCCGGCTCGCCGAGATCGCCAAGGTCTTCGGCGTCACAGAATCCCGCATCTGCCAAATCCATACCCAAGCCGTGCTTAGCCTCAAAGCTTACATACGCAAAGCCATGGAGCGCTGACTCACACTCCACTAATCTAAAAAAAACAAAACAACCATCCACCACACATGATTCTCATCCTCGGTTATCTCATCGTTCTTGGCGCGACACTCGGCGGCTTCCTCGAAGCCGGCGGTAAAATTGGACTCCTGTTTCCGATTTCCGAATACATCATCATCATCGGCATTTCAATCGGCCTCATGGTTATCGCCAGCCCCGTGTCGCTGCTGAAAAACATCGTCAGAAAAATCAAGGTCGCCTTCCGCAACCAAGCCGTTCCGACATCCGACTACACCGATCTCCTGAAGCTCCTCTATGAACTATTCAGCAAAGCCCGCCGCGGCGGTTTGATCGCGATTGAAGACGATGTCATGGCACCGAAGGACAGCCCGATCCTCTCCAAATACCCATCTTTCATCAACGACCGCGAGCGCCTCGAGTTTCTCGCGAACAGCTTGAAGCCGGTCATCGATGGCCGACTCAAGCCCGAGCAACTCGGTGGCCTTCTCCACGCCGACTTCGAAGCCAAGGAAGAGGACGCCGTCCAGCCAGTCCACATCCTCAACCTCATCGGCGACTCCCTGCCAGGCATCGGTATCGTCGCCGCCGTCATGGGCATCATCAACACGATGGCCGCCATCGCCATGGGTCCCGAAAAAGTGGGAGCCAAAGTCGCATCGGCGCTCGTCGGAACCTTCCTAGGAGTGCTCGGAGCCTACGGATTCATCAACCCCCTCGCCGCCCGCATCAAGCTCAACAACGTTTACGAGCTTCAATACTTCGCGGTCATCATGAAAGGCGTGCTGGGCTTCACCGGCGGCATGGCCCCCATCATGGCCATCGAAGCCGCCCGCCGCGCCATTGATCCCGCCTTCCAGCCTACAGCGGAAGCCGTCGAGGAAATGGTCAAAAATATCGGCACTTCCGGCAACTAATCTTCATGGCCAAGAAAAAACACGAACACCACGGCGGAGCGTGGAAGGTCGCCTACGCGGACTTCGTCACGTCGATGATGGCACTCTTCCTCGTTCTGTGGATTGCCAACTTCAAGCCGGAAATCCTGATTTACACGTCCCTCTACTTCAAGGATCCCACCAACAAAAACTGGCCAACCACTTGGGGTGTCATGGAAAAAGAAATCCAAGCCACCCGCAAGGACGCCTCGCTCAACGACCAGACCCACACCGAGAATCAGGGGTTCCTCCGCGCCATCGCGAGGGATTTCAATCGCCTTCTCAATGTCAACAACGAGGACAAAAAGCCCATCGACATCACAATCACCGATGATGGGCTGAAAATGGAAATCTACAACCGCACGAAGAAGCCCCTCTTCAAAGACAACACCACAGAGTTCACCGAATGGGGCAACTTCGTCTTCCAAAACCTCTCTTGGCTCATCCAACGCTACAATTTCCAAGTTTACCTCGAAGGCCACACGCCCAAGGGACTCGATCTCGGCACCGATAAAAACTACACGCCCTGGGAACTTAGCAGCGACCGCGCCAATGCCGCGCGCCGACTCCTAGAGTATTACGCCATGACGCCGGAAAAAATGAAACGCATCGCCGGCTGCGGAGACTCTCAACCGCTTCCAAATGTCCCGCCCGACTCCGAGGACAACCAGCGCATCACCGTCAGCCTCTCCCTCACGCAATCAGCCCCCAAACCAACTCCCGCCCCTAGCCCCGGGACCGCTCCGGCAACTCCCAATCCCACCGCCCGATGAAGGATTTTCTCCAAGGCCGTCCGCTAGCTGGAGGCGCATCCAACCGCAGAACCGATTCCCCCACCGCAGCAACTCCGCTGCCGCCAATCCACTCGCCACACATCCACCCGGATAGCATCAACCTTTCAGACGTCGCTCTCGAGAGCCAATCCCTCCCCGAGTCCATCACAATGCAGGGTTCCTCCGAGCCCCAGGTCGAACTCGTCCCCGATACCGAGGGGCGCATCGGCCATATCGTCATCACATGCACCTGCGGGGAGAAAATCACCCTGCAGTGCAATTATTGAGACATCGCTCTCCAACAGCGCTCGGGCACTCCCCATTGAGATGACAAACTATCTCCCGCGAAGCCTCAAAGCCGCGAAGGGGATAGGGACATTCGCTTTGTTTTGGCTCTCGGCCTTTGTTTTGGCCAACACTCCCCTAGAGGCAAAAAATGCCACTACGTCTCAGGAGCCGCCCGTTTCCGTCCTCCAACAATCCGCCTCGACAGCCACTGCGCTCGCACGCGCCGCGCGTAACCTTCCCGATTCCGAGCGTCTGCGCACCACTCAGGCTGCCCTTTCCATTATACTCCTCACGAAGTTCGACCGCATCCTTCCCAACCTTCCGCCGACGACCATCAACCAGCTCGCCGACATTTTTCTGGCGGAAAATCCCGACCCCGCTGAGCAGGCTGCCGCAGCCGCGAAACTCCCGCCTGCGGACACCATTATTTTCGACGGATCACGACTCATCGGCGGCAACTTCCGCAACATCGATGCCATCATTGGCCTTGGCGGGCGACCCATCGCACTCGACCGCGAGCTCCCCGCATGGCTCGTCCCGCTTGAACCCTCCCGCGCACAGGCCCTCGACTCAACGCGTGGCGCTGGCTGCTCTTCACAAAAATTCGCCGAACTCCAAAGCCTTTTCAACCGCATCCACGCAGCGGATGTGGGAGAACATCTCGTTGCGGATGGCATTTTTCTTCGTCCCTACGCCGGTCGCATGGACGATCTCTACCACCACCTCGTCCAACAAGGAGGCCGCAACGGACAACTCGACTACTTCGCCCTTTTGGACAGCCTCCCTCCGCGCCTATACAGCCCAATCGCTGGCACGGTCGCTCGGAAATCCATGCCTCCCCTCCGTGTCAATCTGAGCAATATCCTTTCGGGTGGCAGCCTCCAAGCGATCCAGAATTTTAAAAGCGAAAATCCCCGCGCCAATGTTCAAAACCCCTTCAAGGGATTCGCCGTCCGCACACTCCCCTACCTTGCCGACCAACTTCGAAAAACCGCGCCCGGCTCGAATCTCAAGCTCTCTGGCGACCTCATGCAGCGGGCTATCAGCGACCCCCGACGATTTTCTCCTGGCAAAGTTCCTCCCCTCTTCCTCGATCCGAGCCGCTTCCTCGGCCAATGGGAGGATCCACGTTTCATCCAGGTGAGCAAAAAAAAGAAACCGTCCAGTGCCGCTCTATTTGCCGAAATACAAAAAGTCGATTTCGATACTCCGCTCCCGGAGATGTCGTTCGAGCCAGCGGGAAACGCCCTCCTCTCGAAAGCTCCAGCGGGGTCCACTCCGGACAATACAAACGATCTCCTCAATGACCTCGGCCTTCCACCCCAAGCTGAAAGCACCGCAAAATACGAACCCCCAGAAACTCCTGAACCCGTCCTACCTCCCGCACGCATCACCGAGCCCGAGGCACAAGCACCAACGACTTTGCTCACTAATCCCTCACCGCCACTGCTCGACAGCGAGCCATTGGAAACACCGCCCGTCTTTGATCTCACTCAAGCTCTAACTCTTGAAACCCCAAAACCGGAAACCTACGCACCACCATCGCCATCTCCTGTTACAATAGAACAACCTGCCCAACCGCCCACACCAACTCCACAGCCGCTGAAACCCTCTGCGATTGCGGTTATACCAGCGCAGGAAGCCACTCCGCCGCAACCAACGCAGCAGGAGACTCCGGCACCCGCAACCGCTCCGCAAAAGGAGCCACAAGTGGCCAGAGCCATTCCCGTGAATCCACAAGAGGAGTCGAGAGTATCCTCCACAAGCTCCTACCGAGTCGCTGTCCTCACCCCAACGGCAAACGAAGCGATCGATTACTTGAAAAAAATTGCCGCCAGCGACATTTCGCTTTCTAACAATTTCGCCGCAGCAAGGCGTGCAGACAGCGTCATCCGCTGGCTCGGCGATGCGGTGAAGCCTTTCGAACCACTCCTGACGCAGTCACCCGAAAGCACCGAGGCCAAAGCCTTGGAGCCTCTCCTAGTCCAAGCCCGCGACGAAGTCGTGGCATTGCTCAAAGATCGCGAAGCGCTGCAATCCTCACTCATGCAGGAACTCAACAGCCGCCAAAGCGCTCGGCAGGCCCTCGAAAAAGAAATCCAAACAACTCGCCGCGACGAACTCGCGCACCGCACAGGTTCCGGAGCCTAAAAACTCAGCGTGGACGTGCCTTGGGCAGCGAGACCCTCGGTGCTTGAACCATGATTTTTTGCGTCACATCCGCCGAACGGTCACTGTCAGGGTTTTTGTGACGCTTGATGTAGTCGTCAAAGACAGCCACTGCCTCCGAGCGCTCCATGCAATTCACGCCGCCCCCCATTTCCAACCGCAGGTGGTAATCGCGAAAATCCACGCGCACCTTGCCGCGCGTCAGCACTTGGATGACGACGCCCAAGACATGCGCGCTCGATTGCCCCAACTTCAAAAGAAACTCGTCGATGACCACTTCCAAAGCAATTTCCCTGACTTCAGAAGACTGCTGCACGCCGTCTTGGATAAATGAACGGGTCTCAATGATCGGGATCTCAGTGGCCAGTCTTGAGAGGGGCGTCTTCATTACACCTCAGTTTAATAGACCATATATCCAACTTCAATTGCAATTTCCGAAAATTCACCAACCTCTTGCTTCAAGACTATCGAGATACAGAGAGTAGGGATTATTGCGTGGGATGGCATCAGGCGTTCTTGAAGGCTGATAATGCGGATTTTCAGCCTCATCGAGCTGGGTGACTTCAAACCAATTCAAGTAGTCCGCGATTTTTCGAGAACGCTCGACGAGCAGCATCCGCGTGTTTTCAAGTTCCTGGATTTTTGATGAGACAGGAGCCTTAGGTTTGCTGGCGAGCCGCGTGACGATGTTTCGATACTCCTCCAAAAGCGGATGGAAAAGCGGATGCGCACGGAATTCCAGATTGAAGAGCCGCACCGTGCATTCACGCATAAGAAAGGCTCCACCTCTCGCCTTGGCTGCTTCAGGGAGACTCTGCCCGCCATTGACGGATTTTAAAATATCCACCAGCTCGCGCTCGCTCTGTTCGACGGTGAGCGAGGCCATGCGCGGAAGCATCGAACTGCGGGCGATCATCAGAGTCCAAAGCTTCGAGAGTTCACTCTCGGAGCGGAGGGAAGGAAAAGCAGAAATAATCGGGTCAACCTCACCACTCGGGAAACTGGGGTCTGAGAATAATGCGACGAAGCCTTTTTTTGATTCATTCGCTTTTTTCAAAACCCGCAAGAGAGATACCGCCTGGGCTCGATAGAGAATGAGCGAAGCGGCATCAAGAATTTCCGGCTTCTGTCGAAGGAAGGCGGCCAACTCCGGTGGACGCCCGCTCTGGATGAGCGCCGAGTAGACTCCGTCGGGCATCCCATCCCGCGATCGGCGCAACTCCTCGGTCAAGCCCTCGATCAGCCACGGCGGAGGCATTGAAAAAGCCTTCCCCGCGCGAGGAGGCTCATCACGGTGCATGGCATGCAACGCGAGGGCGGAGAGAACTCCCGCGTCAAAGCCTCCGCTTCGAAGCGCCGCTTCATCGTAGAGATCGACCTGCACCTTCATGCCAGCCTCTGTTTCAAAAATTAGCGGCACAACGGCACTGCCTCCCCTCGGCATGGCAGAACGGGTTTTGTCGTTCAGAATAATAGGCGCCGCAGTTCCTGCCTGGGTGTCATGGATTTTTCCCCACTCCAGCAAAGCATCGTCAGCAGCTCGAAGTATTCTGTTTCGAAGATCACGGTCTTGCGAGAAGGCGACGAAAACTCCACCCTGACTTGATGAGGCCACTGCAAGCGAAGTCTCGGCGGCACGCACCGAGGCTGTGGAGAGCAGAAGAACTCCCCCGGACAGGCAGACCGCCAACAGGATCAGGACTCGCCTTTTCCAGGCCATCGAACAACGAGGCTTTTCGGTGTGACCGAGGCGGAACTGGCGGAATCCAAGGTGTCCATAATCGCACCCAGCGAGTCGAAGCAAGGCCGCCAAATCGGCAGAAGATAGCGAGCGAGCAAACCCGGAATGGGCAGCCTGCCAAGCGTAGCTCCAACCACACGAACCTTGAGGTCGCGATCTTCAGAGTAGGGTTGAAGCTGAAGCGAAAAGTAAAGCGGATGGTCTTCGAGGACTTGCTCCATCACAAAATCCAAGCGCCCATCGCCCAGCACCACAAAGCAACGCTTGAATTCCGTGTGAATTCCAAATGGCACGGCGACCGGAACGAGTTTCACATTTTCCATTAGAAAGCTGTTGATCGAGTCCTCGCTACCCATCCAGGCACCGCTCGGCGTCGTAGAGGCTTTTTTAAAAAACGAGGTCAGAGCCGCAGACGCGGCGGAATCCTTTTCCACAGCGGGCCGAATGGTATCTGGCATCAGAGTAACAAGGTAGATCGCAAAACCCAACCCAGCGAGAACCGCCCAGAAAAGGAGATTCAAGAAGAGGCTCATAAAATTCCGACCGGCATTCGGAGTCTTCCGAGGGATTTGTTTTTTGACCGACCTCGACCCAGGCAAGGGCGGCGCCGATACACCAACGGATGCTTGACTGGATCCAGTTTGGGAACCTGGCACGGACTCGGGGAGACGACCCATGCAATTCAGACAAAAGACGCGCGTGTCGTCGTTCTCTGTATTGCAGGCGGTGCAAATTTTCATGTCTTGGGGGTGGATGCCGGCGCAGGGGCTGCTGCGGGCGCGGCGGGTTTTGATTCGGTCTTGACCGCTCCTCCGTCGCCGCTTTCTTTTTTGGCAGCCTGTTTGTAGCCCTCGCTGCGATAGTCCGTGATGTAAAAGCCCGAGCCCTTGAAGATCAATCCCGCGCCTGTCCCCAAAAGGCGGCGCACCTTGCCCTTGCCCCAGGTCTCCATAAGGCAAGAGGATTCCGGACACGTTTCAAAAGCCTTGTCTTTCATGGACTGAAACGCCTCGAAGGTTTTCCCACACTTTTCGCACTCGTAATCGTAGTTTGGCATACACAAATAAGTTAACCATCAGTCGTCCTCACTGCAATATCGCTGCTCTCAGCGCTCAATAGTCTTCGTTTGGTTTTTGCGCCGCCGTTGGGCATCCGCAAGAAACTCGGCCTGCGCGTCGAATGGCGCCCCCCCCTCTGGGCGCTCACGAAAACGATAGGTGCCGTCGGTCTGCATGACCTGTGCCTTCGCATTGTCTCGCCAGAACCAATCCAGAATCTCCTGCACATGTTGCTTCATTCCCGTTGCAGTAACCGGGAAGATCGTCTCCACACGACGAAAGAGATTTCTCGGCATCCAGTCCGAGCTTCCAAGCAAGATGCGGTTCTCACCGCCATTCACAAACTGAAAAATCCGGCTGTGCTCGAGGAAGCGCCCGACAAGGCTGCGGACTTCGATGTTCTCGCTCACACCCGGAATGCCGACCTTGATGGCACACATGCCGCGCACGAGGAGTCGAATGGGAACGCCAGCTGAGGAAGCACGATAGAGCGCTTCGATGATACCCTCCTCCACAAGCGAGTTGACCTTCGCATAAATCCCGCAAGGCCTCCCCGCCCAAGCATGGCCGATTTCATTCTCGATGAGTTCCTGAAATCCCTCGTAGAGCGACCAGGGTGCGACCAGGAGTTCCTTCATCGCCGGAAAACGCGAAACGCCGGTGAGGCAATTGAATGTCTCCGCAAGCTCGCTCGTGAGCTCCTCGCGGCAGGTGAGCAAACTCAGGTCTGTGTAGATTTTTGCCGTCGAGGGATGGTAGTTGCCCGTGCCCATGTGGGCGTAGCGCCGGATCCGCTCACCCTCGCTGCGGATGATCAACATCGCCTTTGCGTGAGTCTTGAGACCGGTAACACCATAAACAACATCCACCCCCGCCTCGCGCATCATGCGCGCCCACTGGATATTCGCAGCCTCGTCAAAACGCGCTTTCAACTCGATGACGGCCGTAACCTGCTTCCCATTCCTTGCCGCTGTGATCAATGCCTGCACAATCGGGGAATCCGAGCTGGTGCGGTAGAGCGTTTGCTTGATCGCCAGCACATGAGGATCCTCCGCCGCCTGCGCCAGAAAATCCACGACCGTCTGGAAGCTGTCATACGGATGATGCAGCAGGATGTCGCCCTTCCGAATGTGGAAAAACAAGTCCGCCTCGGTATCCAACGAAACCACAGAGCAAGGCGTGAAGCGCTTGTAGCGAAGGTCTGGACGGTCCAGCTGAAGCGCCAGTGGCATGAGACGCGAGAAGTTGAGTGGACCATCGATGCGGAATACATCCTCCTGCTCAAGGTTGAAAATCTCAAGCAACCGGCGCAGCACATGCTCGGGACAATCCTCTTTTACCTCGAGCCTCACGGCCGCACCGCGCTTGACTTTGCGAAGCTCCTCTTCAATCGCGTGCAGCAGATTGCTGGCCTCTTCCTCATCCACATAAAGGTTGCTGTTACGAGTCACACGGAAAAGATGCGTCCCCTTCACCTTCACCCCACGGAAGAGCGACTGCACATGAGCCTGGATGATGTTTCCTAGAAAAACATAGTCGTCGCCATCCACCTTCGACGAAAATGGCACCAGCCGCGGAAGGATGCGCGGCGCCTGCACGACGGCGATGTCCGTGCTCAGCCCCTCGCCCTCCAGCTCCACAATCACATTGAGGCTCTTGTTCAGGAGCTGAGGGAAAGGATGCGCGGGATCCACCGCCAGCGGAGTCAAAACAGGATAAACCGTCTCGCGGAAAAACTTCTCGAAATGCTCCCGCTCCGACTCCGGGACCTCAGGATAGTTGTGAAAATGGATATTCTCCCGCTCCAGCGCAGGGGCGATATGCTCGCGCCAGCAGCGGTATTGATCATCCACCATTTTTCTGGCGCGCACACTGACTCGGGCCAGCGTCTCCGCAGCCGAAAGCCCATCAGGCCCGGTGTCGGTAGAGCCGGTCTGTTGCTGCTGCTTGAGACCCGCGACTCGGACCTCGAAAAATTCATCCAGATTCGAGCTGACGATGCAGAGAAACTTCAAGCGTTCCAGGAGCGGGTTAGCTTCATCAAAGGCTTGATCCAGCACGCGCTGGTTGAATTCCAGCCAACTCAGCTCGCGGTTGATGAAATTATTTTTATTCGAGAAATCTGTGGCCATAGAGTGTCCGCAGTGGACGGCGCGGATCCGTATCCTCTTCTGAAGATGATGTTATTGCTAATCGCCAAGGCGGATTTTCGCAAGAATCGTGTCTCCATGTGGCGCCCGCGGTTTGACGCCACCGCCGGCGCTCCTTATGATCACTGCCATGAAAGGCAATGGCAGAAGGGTGCTGCTCGGAATGAGCGGCGGTGTGGATTCAAGCGTGGCGGCTGCGCTTTTGCAGCGCGATGGATGGGAGGTCATCGGCGTGACCATGAAAGTTTGGCCCCAAGACTGTATCTCACGGGCGGAAGACAAATGCTGCGGCCCCTCGGCCATAGCGGATGCACGCGGTGTCGCCCACAAGCTGGGCATTCCCCATTATGTCGTCGATGAAGCTGACAATTTTGAGAAGATCGTCATCGACTACTTCGCCAGCGAATACAAAAAAGGCCGCACACCGAACCCGTGTGTGATGTGCAACGAACACCTCAAATTCGGCAACCTCCGCACAAAAGCCCGCTCGCTCGGCGCCGACTTCATCGCCACCGGACACTACGCGATTATTGACCATCACGAGAACCACGCCGTCCTCCGCAAAGGGCGCGATGCCCGCAAGGACCAATCGTATTTCCTCTTCAGTCTTGGTCAAGATCAACTCCAACACGCCCTCACGCCGCTGGGAGGCATGGAGAAACCCGAAATCCGCGAGATCGCACGCGGACTCGGGCTGAAGGTCGCAGACAAAGTGGACAGCCAGGAAATCTGCTTCGTGCCAGGCAATGACTACAAGGCGTTCCTGCGAGGACACCTCGGCGAAGAGGAATTCCACAAAGGCGGCATCTACGACACTAAGGGTAACTTCATCGCCGACCACGAAGGAATCGAAATGTTCACCATCGGCCAGCGCAAGGGCCTGCCAGGCGGTTCCCCACGCCCGCGCTATGTCATCGATATCGACCCGCAAACCAACCGCGTCATCGTCGGCGACGAAGAGGACCTGGTTCGCGAAGGCTTCGAAGTGGATCGCACTAATTGGCTGCGGGGCGAACCCGCTGCCTCCGAGCGTATCACCGTGAAAATCCGCTACGCGCATCCCGGCGCTGAAGCCACCGTCGATGCCCTGCCAGGCGGCAAGGCTCGCATCCAGCTTGATACCCCGCAGCGCGCCATCACACCTGGCCAAGCTGCTGTTTTTTATGACGGCGATGTGGTTGTTGGTGGAGGCTGGATCACACGCGAACCGGCACCGGTTGCGGCATGATCCTTTTCGTCGTCACAACACTCCCTGACGAATTAACAGCGGCCAGCATCATCCGTGAGCTCGTTGAAAAAAAATCTGCCGCCTGCGGCACGATCATTCCCGGTGCGCGATCCATTTACCGCTGGAAAGATGCCATCGAAGACTCAGCCGAGGTGGTCGTGATTTTTAAAATCCCAAAAGCAGCAGCGACCACTTTCGAGGTCGAACTCAGCTCCTTGCACCCCTACGAGACCCCGGAGATCGCAGCATTCGAAGCAGCCCATGCTTCGCAAGCCTACACAGCCTGAGTTCTTGAAAGCTGCAACAAGACCGCCTGAAAAATTTTCCTACACCAACTGCGTGAGACTCTGGACAATGATCTTCGCGACCTTCACGATGACGACGGACACCTCAGTGGCATTCCGCAAAAGATCACCCGCAAAACCAATCCAGCTAACGCTCGGAGAAGCGATGACAAGGATTGCAGAGATGAAGGAGAGGTTTACTAGGTAGATGACGGTGAGAGAGAAAAAGGAGCCGCCGTATTCCAGGTCGGGCTGGCCTTTTTGAATCATCCAAACCGTGTAGGCGAGGTGCAGGAACCACGTAAAGCCAAGGCCAAAATACAGCAGACTGGGGAATCCCCGCAAGCCGAAGCAGAACATCGCAAATCCATAAGCAGCGACCCAGCACAGCGTGTAGAAGGGGAAGAAATAAGGCGCGAGGATGATAAGCGTGTTCGTTCGGTCGGTGACCACATGCCCACCGTCCTCCCGCACATGGAAATCATGCACGCGACCACCATGAATCCAGACCCATAGGGCGTGGGTGAGTTCGTGCCCCATCACATAGAGCAGTCGCAGCGGGTTGCAGGAGAAAAACCAGAGGAGGCCGACCAAGCCACCGATTGCGAAACCGCTGACCTCCTCGCTTAGCAAAAACCCGCCATGAGCCGCGCTTTTTAAAAAGGCTCCGTAAAATGAAAGAGTCAGAACAAGGCAGGGCGGGAGAAGAAGAACACCCGCCGGGAACTTTACCCAACGCTTCGGGACATAACCGACCTCCACGCCAGTGAGGGTGGAGTAAAGAGACTGTCGCGTCTTGTTCACGGAACGCGGCCGTTTCGATGGCATACCTGAATCAAACAAATTCGCCGCGCGGTGGCACGGTAAAAAAATATCGAACGGCGCGTCCGTTTTTTCGGATCGCGCCGTTCGAAGGAGGGGGAAATTCCGGAATTTTTACTTCGCGGCTTTTGCTGCGATCACGGCCTTGTTGAGGCGGCTTTTGCGGCGGTTGGCCACATTGCGATGGATGATACCGCGCTTGGCTGCCTTGTCGAGAGCCGAGGAGAGGCCGTCGAATTCAGCCTTGGCCGCTGCGGCGTCTCCGCTGGAAATGACAGCGCGAAGCTTCTTTTGACGTGACTTGATAGCTGTGATCACGGCCGTGTTGCGGGCGTGACGTTTATCGCTTTGGCGGGCGCTTTTTTCTGCTGATTTTGTATTGGCCATAAAATGTGTTGGTGCCAGGGGGGAGAATTGAACTCCCGACCAAGGGCTTATGAGTCCCCTGCTCTACCTCTGAGCTACCCTGGCAAAAGGGTTTGTGGGTTTTTCGTCGTCTCCATCGGCGTGTTTGATTCAGTTGCTTTTGGAAAAGACAGGTTGCGCAGAGTAATGATTCGTCAGGTTTGCGCAATACCAAAATGACTCTTTGGGAAAAATTGCACCCGGCGGGGGTCGAACCCACAACCTACGGCTTCGGAGACCGTCACTCTATCCAATTGAGCTACGGGTGCTGAACAGGAGCATCATTCTCCACGGCTGACGAAAAATCAAACGCAAAAGCCCGCGCAGACGGGGTGGAATCTCCATTGCCAAGAAATGCGGCATCTCGCACTATCCCGCCCCGTATGAAAAACAGCCTTATTGCCAGCGGCGCCATCCTTCTCGGTCTCAACGCCGCTTCGGTTTATTTTCCTGAACAAAATCTGACACTCGCCGCGCAGACGGTATCCGCCGCGATTGGCATGGTTCTTGTGTTTCTCGCCATCCGCCCGCAGCCCAAGCAAAAAACCCAGACCGCCGCACCAACGAAGCCCGCCACCCCGCCGCCTCGCGCAGAGGCGGAGATCGTCGCCTTCCTTGCGCTTCTGCAGGAGCACGGCCGGTTGGTGGATTTCGCCAAAGAAGACATAGCTGCAGCTTCCGATGCGCAAATTGGCTCCGCTGCCCGAGTCGTCCACGCTGGCTGCCGCAAAGTCCTCGACGAATATTTTGAGATCACCCCCCTGCAAAGCTCCCCCGAGGGAACCGCTCTCACACTCGAATCGGGCTACGATGCCCCGGCATACCGGCTTCTCGGATCTGTTCCTGAAAATCCCCCCTACAAAGGGAAACTTCTGCATCCGGGCTGGATCGCACAAAGCGTGAAACTCCCACGCGTCACTGGCACGACGGAGCAACGCCCCTGGCCGGTTCTGGCTCCGGCTGAAGTCGAAGTCAGCGGAAATTGATCCATAAAAAATGAGCGACTACTTTGGGATCGACCTCGGCACGAGCAACTGTGCCATCGCAAGAGCTACGGATGCCGGACTGCCGGAAATCCTGCCAATCACTCAGGTGATCAAAGCCAGTGGAATCGGGGAGCGTGAACTACTCCCCTCATCACTCTACATTCCCGCTGCAGGCGAGTTTCCAGAGGGCGGCCCACAGCTCCCCTGGCAAGAAGCAGAGAGCCTTTCGTTCCTCGGCACCTTCGCCCGCGACCGCGGAGCCCTGCAACCCGACCGCCTCATCGCTTCCGCAAAAAGCTGGCTCTGCCATCCGCATGCCGACCGGCGAGGCCCGATCCTTCCGTGGGGCAGCACAACTGTTGCAAAAAAACTCTCCCCTCTCCAAGTCTCGCGCGAACTCCTCTCACACCTTCTCTCCAACATCCGCGCGGTAAATCCCGCCGCAACCCTTAACCATGCAGTGATCACGGTTCCTGCGTCTTTCGACGAAGTCGCCCGTGCACTGACACTCGAAGCCGCAACACAAGCGGGTCTGGGTGAAGTCACGCTGCTGGAGGAACCACAGGCGGCCTTTTACGCCTGGCTCGAAAACCAAGGCACCGAATGGCGCAAACAGGTTAAATCCGGCGACCTCCTGCTCGTCTGCGATGTCGGCGGTGGAACTGCGGATTTCAGCCTCATCGCTGTTACCGGAAAAGACGGCAACCTCGCGCTGGAGCGTATTGCAGTCGGTGAGCATCTCCTGCTCGGCGGCGACAACATGGACCTTGCGCTGGCGCACGCCGTCTCGGAAAAACTCACCGCAGCGGGAACGACCCTCGACGAGTGGCAATTCCTCGCTCTCATGCAAGCGGTGCGCGCCGCCAAGGAGGCACTGCTTTCAAATCCCTCGCTGCAAGAGACACCCATCTCGATCCCATCACGCGGAAGTAAACTCATTGCATCCACCATTAGCGCAATCCTAACGCGGGTTGATGTTCAACAAATCGCTATCGATGGCTTTTTCCCCATCGTGCGAAACGACGAAATGCCGAGCCTGCGACGCGCAGGAGGCCTCAGGGAATCTGGCCTACCCTATGCAGCGGATGCCGCCATTTCAAAGCACCTCGCCCGCTTCCTCTCTCGTGCTAAAGTCAATGCCGCCTCCTCGCCCCAACTCATCGAGGCCATTGGCGGAAGCGTGCGCCTCGACCGCTCACCGCTCCTCCTGCCCGATGCCGTTCTCTTCAATGGAGGCGTCTTCAACGCGGCCGCACTCCGCCAGCGGGTGCTCGAACAACTGAGCCATTGGGCAGACACTCCGATCCGCGAACTTGAAGGCTCGCGCCCCGACCATGCCGTGGCCCTCGGAGCCGCCGCCTATGCGCGTCTGCGTGCCACCGGCGAAGGGCTCCGCATCAAGTCCGGCACAGCGCGTTCCTACTACATCGGCATGGAATCCTCCGCCATGGCCGTGCCAGGCCGCCGTCCTGCCACGAAAGCGCTCTGCGTCGCGCCTCAGGGAATGGAAGAGGGAAGCCGACTAGAAATCTCGGGGCAGGAATTCTTCCTCTATACCGGCGAAGCCTCGGAGTTTCGCTTCTTCCAATCCGAAGTCCGCGCCGGAGATCAAGCAGGCGAGATCCTTCCCGATGCCGTAGAACTCGAAGAGTCCGCCCTCCTGCAAATTGAAATCCCTCCACCTTCTGGGCATCAACCGGGCGAGGAAATCCCCGTCCGCCTCGAAGCCCGCGTCACCGAACTCGGCAACCTCGAACTCCACTTTCTCCACCCGGCCTCGGGCGAAAGCTGGAAGCTCGAGTTCAATGTCCGCCTGCAATAGGCGGGGAAATTGGATGATCTTTTTTTGACACGGCAAAACCACGCCATTTGAAGATCAATGTTGATTCTTCAACCACGAATAGCGCGCTGTCGCGCGGTTGCTGTAGCAGCGTCTCTATTAGAGCCGGAGGGCCCTCCAATTCGGCAGTCATAGACAGCCGCTACAAACCCGCGCGGCAGCGCGAAACCCTTGGAGGGTCGAACTCCGGCTTGACCCATTCTTCAGCCGCGAAGCGGCGTCTCAGGGGAACATGGCCGTCTCGGCTGTGCAGGCGAAAGGCCTAGTTTGGGAATCGATGAGATGACGGCGCAAATGTCTTTCACGGTCGGGACGACCGTGCTCCCCTCGATTTCAGCGCTTCGCAGCCTCTATAATATCCACCCAGATTGGCAATGCCAGTGCGCCGCCGTAGCCACCGGGCTTGATCGGGCGCGGCTTGTCGAAGCCCACCCAGACTCCGCAGGTGAGCGATGGATCGAATCCGACGAACCAGGCGTCGAGGTAGTTATTCGTTGTTCCAGTTTTCCCAGCAGCTTTTCCCGTGAGGCCAAACTCCCTTGCGCGGGCGGCGGTGCCGCGCGTTACGACATCCTCCAGCAATGAGGTCGTCATGCGTGCGGCCGCGGGATTGATGACAGGAATCCGCCCGCGTGTGGATTTGTAGAGGGCATTTCCACGCGCGTCGAAGACACGGTCGATCAGATAGGGCTGAAGTTTCACCCCGCCAGTGGGGAAGACTGTGTAGGCGGAGGTGATATCTTTGAGATTGGTCTCGAACGCCCCAAGGCAAATGGCGGGAAAACGCGGAGGATCCGCCGCGATGCCGGCCTTCACGATCATGTTGGCTATGCGATCCAGCCCAGCACGCATCCCAAGCCGCACGGTCATGGTGTTGCGGGAGTCGATCAATCCTTCGCCCGCAGGCTGGAGTCCGCGATAGGAGCCATCCGAGTTCGAAGGATCGTAGGACCCGAATTTGCGAGGGATTTCTCCCGGCTGGATACGGTCGTCGGAGACTGGCTCGTTGGAGGCGATACCGGACTCGAAGGCGCAGGCGTAAACGAAGGGTTTGATGACGGAACCAGCTTGGCGTTTTCCAAAAAGCGCGCGGTGAAACTTGCTGTTCTCATAATCACGTCCGCCAACGATGGCACGGATACCGCCGCTTTTGTTGTCCAGCGCAATGGCGGCCGCTTGCAGGTAGGGCGCAGATTTTTCACCATCCAGAACAGCGCCCACGAATTCGCTCATCGGCTTATGCGGGTAGCCGGGCTGGGCCTCCACCGCCTGCAAGCGGTCGCGCACAGCCTGCTCCGAGGCGGCTTGGAGCGGGCCGTCGATCGTGGTGTAAATTTTTAGCCCACCCTCGTTCATCTGTCCCGGCTCCAGCACGAGTTCCAACTCGCGAAGTATGGCATCCATCGCCCAGTTGTCCTCCGGCGAGGTTTTGAAGCGCGGCATGGCGAGAAGAGGACTGGCCGAAGCCTCGTCGTATTGGACACTCGTGATGAGCCCGAGGTCGCGCATACGTCCAAGCACTGTGTTGCGCTCGCGCAGGGAGCCCTCGGGATTGTTGAGAGGAGAAAAGCGGTTGGGGCTGCGGATGAGACCGGCAAGAGTCGCCGACTCGGGAAGATTGAGCTTGGATGCCGGTTTCCCGAAGTAGGTCTGGCTTGCCGCTTCGATGCCGTAGGTGCCGGAGCCGAAGTAAATCCGGTTCACATAGGCAGCCAAGATTTCCTCCTTCGTGAGTTCCGTCTCAATGCGGAAAGCCAGCGCTGCTTCGATGAGTTTGCGGTGGAGGTTTTTTCCCCCGAGAGGAAAGCTGTTTCTAGCGAGCTGCTGCGTGATCGTGCTGGCGCCCTCGCGGAAGCCGCCGAGGAATAGGTTGCGCACCACGGCGCGGGCGATGCCGATGGGATCGATGCCATGGTGTTTGTAAAACCTCGTGTCCTCACGGCTGATGAGCGCGTTGTAGAAATCGTTGGAGACCTTGTCGAACGGCACAGCCACACGGTTCTCGCCGGCAAGGCGGGAATAGTATTTGCCCTCGTGGTCGTAGATCACCGAGCGCTCGTCCATTTCGTGAATTTCCTTGATGTCGAACAAATGCGCCCAGCCATAGTAACCAGCGCCGACGATCGACCAGAGCAGAGCGGTGACGATCCCGATTTTCAGCAGCGAGACCAGCAGGACATGGCGCTTTTTGTGGCGCTCCTTGTGGAGCGGTTTTGCAACGCGGCGAGGCTTTTTGCTGGATTTGGGCTTGGGCACTGACGGTGATTAAAGCATTTTGTGGGGAAGTCCGACACGCAATCTTCCTGACCACCTGTGAAAATTCAAATCCTCACCATCTTCCCTGATGTCTGCCGAAGCGTTTTTTCGGAGAGTATTCTCAAACGGGCCCAGGAAAAAAACCTCGCCGTGCTTGAATCTGTCGACCTCCGCAAATGGACCAAGGACCGCCATCGCACGGTGGATGACGCACCCTATGGCGGCGGACCCGGCATGGTCATGAAGATCGAACCCATCGACCTAGCGCTCTCTGAAATCCGATCCCCTGCATCCAAAGTCATTCTCCTGACCCCGCAGGGGCGCCAATTTTCCGACTCCATCGCTCGCGAACTCGCCAAGGAAAACGACCTCATTTTTCTCTGCGGCCACTATGAAGGCATCGACCAGCGCGTGGCAGACCACCTCGTCGATGACG